>JACCDO011120486.1_pt1 | contig 28396 bp, 27 predicted proteins | sample 7446101 | NCBI WGS metagenome assembly JACCDO01 (sample SAMN15323440, study PRJNA562643) | freshwater metagenome | isolation source: river surface water | place: USA:Blue River Watershed | collected 2017-08-16
AATTTACTTAATTATTAAATTTTTTTCGTTGGTTGACTAAAAAAGTCGTCAATTAATTTCTGATCTTTTCGATAAGTGATGTGAAATCTGACTATGGTGGTCAGATGTGTTCGGAAATTTCAAGGAGAACGTTGATGGGCTTAAGAATCAACACCAACATTGCATCTCAAGAGGTGCAAAAAAACCTGAGGGCGAGTAATACGACTCAGGAGGCAGAGTTTACAAAATTATCATCAGGTAAACGGATTACAAAATCTGCTGATGATGCGGCCGGGTTAGCAATCGCTAAAAGGTTAGAGGCCGAAACCAAGGGACTAAGAGTCGCAAATCGAAATGCAAACGATGCGATTTCTCTGGTTCAAGTTGCTGAAGGAGGTCTTAACGAAACAAGTAATATTCTTGTGAGATTAAGAGAGCTCTCTATTCAGGCAGGATCAGACACAGTGGGAGATGCCGAAAGGGGTTATCTTTCACTTGAATACGAACAGCTTGTTCAAGAGGCGGATCGTATTTCAAAAACAACTTCTTTTAACGGAAGAAGTTTATTAGAAGGAAAAGGTGAAATTCTCCAATTCCAAGTGGGAGCTCAAGGCGGAGAGATGAACCGAATTGAGTTTGATGCAGGATCTACTGATGCTTCTGCTGAAAGCTTGGGTATTAGTGGAACAAATATTCGAGACAAAGGTGGAGCTCTAGATAACTTAGAGCGAATCGACGCAGCCATTGATAAGGTATCAGCTTATCGAGCAAATTTCGGATCGATTCAATCCAGACTGCAAATTACAGTAAATAATCTTGATACAGCGGCTCTCAACCAAGATGCAGCTAGATCGAGAATTGAGGATGTAGATATTGCAGATTCGTCTGCGAAAGTTGCCTCGCATGCAATTAAAAATGCTGCAGGTATTGCTACATTGGCCCAAGCTAATCAACTAGGGAATGGAGCATTGAGATTGATTGGTTAATGATAAGATGAATTGAGTTGTACTTAAGCCCAGAGCTCCTAAGATTTATTTCTTAGGAGCTTTTTTGGAGAAAATTTTGTGTTTGACAAAAATTTGATGAAAAAAATTGATGATCCCAAAGTTATCTGGAGCTTACTTAAGAGTACAAAGGAGTTATCTCGTCAGGTTTACATTTGGAAATTTATCGGAGACAAAAAATATTTAGGAATGGTGAAAATTGAATCCGTAAGGCGTGCCAGAAATGATTTTTGTCTTATTCCCTCTGAACAACAGTCCAAAGTTGTTGAGTCTCTGTTGAGCAACGTTGCCGAAATTGATTTGTATGTTCCTGAGTCTTCACTGTTGATGAGGTGTTACCTTAGGCAGTCAGATTCCCCGAGAAGGTATTACCTAAGCTTTCCGCATTACTCTGCTTTGCTCGAGAGGAGAAAGCATTTGAGATTAGACGTTTATGAGTCGGAGTCAATAAAAGTAAACTTTTCAAAAACAATCGTTGTTCCAAGAGTGATGAGTCAATTTTTTGAAAAAACAATTACAGATATTGGAGTGGGCGGATTTTCATTTTATGTGTCTAAAATGGAGCTGAAGTATTTTCAAGTAGGGGACCCAATACTTGGAATATCTTTTAAGTCTTATGAGTGGAATTCTAAACTTGATGGGGAGATAACAAACATTAGAGAGATTGAGCCAGATGATTTAAATAGTTTAAGCTATAAGGTCTGGAGGATCAGTTGTAGATTCAGAAATATAAATGTTGAAAGTAAAAAATATATTGAAAAATTCATTTTAGAGAGGATAAAACAGGATCTAAATGTTATAAGTAGTTGAATGAAAATTTCTGCAATATCTGATGTTCATATAAAAAAACCGTTCGATGAGCAATATCACATTCTTGTTTCTTTTTTAGAAAATGATTTTGTTAAAAGCTCCGATTACATTGTATTTCTTGGAGATATTTTTGATTTGATGTGTGGCCCACATCAAACTTATATCAATTTATATGAAGATTTATTTCAAAAGATTAAAAGCTTTTTAGAGAATGGCAAAAAAGTCTATTTCTTTGAAGGGAATCATGATGTTCATTTGGATAAGCTTTTTAAAAAAATATTTAGTCATCGTAATTATTATTTAACTCAAGAACCGCATCAAGAGACAATAGAAGGTAAAAGATACTTGTTTTCGCATGGTGATGAGTATGATTTGAAAAATACAAGTTATCATAAGTATAAAAAATTAATTTTATCTCCACCCCTAAAGCTAGTTGCGAATTATTTTATGCCTTATGGTGTTCTGACTTTTTTTGGAGAGCAGGCATCTCTGTTGTCGAGAAAAAAAGGAAGAAGATATTTTGATGAAGATTTGGTAAGGGATAAGTTTAGAATGGGAGTTGAAGGATTGAGGGTTAATCAGAATCTAGATTTTATTTTGGGTGGACATAGTCACGTAAAAGATCTCTATACTCTTTCGGATAGAAAAAGTGTTTATATAAATAACGGTTATGCTCCCAAAGAGAAAACATTTATTGGAATAGAAAACCACCAAGTCAGATTTGTGAATTTATAATAAATGAATCATGGATCTTGCTTCTGATTTTATTTGATCTCCGCGAACCTTTTTTACAAATGAATTAGTTCTTATTTCATCATTCATTTTATGAATTTCTTTTTCAACAATAAGCATAGAGTCTGCAAACTGAGCTATTTGTGGTAAATGAGTAATGGCAATGACCTGGCCTTTGCTTGCTACTTCTTTCAAAGTTTTGCCAATTAGATTTGCAGTTTCTCCTCCAATCCCTGTATCTATTTCGTCAAAAAGGAAGATATTAATTGAGTCGGAACTGGATAAAATTTTTCTTATAGCTAGAAGTATTCTTGAAAGCTCGCCTCCTGAAGCTGCGTCTTTGATTTTAAAAAACCCTTCCCCGTAGTTTGTTTCTGCCAAGAAGTGACAAGAGCTCATTCCATATTCATTCAATTCATTGTTCTTTGAAACTTCAATTTTTATTGTTGCTCCTTTCATATTCAGAGATCTAATAATTAGAGTAAGCTCGTTTTCGAGTTTGCTCGCTGCCTGAACCCTTTTTTCATGAAGAATGTTCGCCAGGTCAAAAAGATCCTTTTCATCTTCTTTGATTTTTTGTTGAATGATATTGAGATTTTCCTCAACGTTTAAAAGTTTTTCTTGTTCTTTTTTTAATTCATCAAGGGTTTGAAGAACGTTCTCAATTGAGCCATTATATTTTCTTTTAATTCTCTGGTATTGATCAAGTTTTTCCAAGGTTGATTCAAATTCATCTTGTGAAATGTCATGATTCTCAAGTGATTTAAAAGCGTTTTTTAAAAAATAAATTTTATCTTCAACTTCTAAAATGTGGGGAATATAAATTTCAAAAAGATCGGAATTCTTTTTCGCCACAGAGTTAAGTATTCCTAAAAGAGGAATGAGTCCATTTATCCCATCCTCCCCTTCAAAGATGTTATTAAGTTGATTTCCAATTCGACCAATTCTTTCAGCGTTTTGAAATTTTTCTTTTGTTTTAAGTAAATGATTCTCCTCTGATTCAGACGGAGAAAGACTGTTGATTTCATTGATTTGGTAATTTATAAAATCTAGTTTTTTTTCTCTCTCAGATTGGAAATCTTTTAAGACCTTATAATTTTCAGATATTTTTTTAAAATCAGAAAATTTCTTTTTATATACATCTAAGTGTTCCTTTAAATTAGCAAACTGGTCTAAAAGTTGAAGTTGATAGAGAGAAGAAAGCAATCTTTGGTTCTCGAATTGTCCTACGATATCAATATATTTTGAAGAAAAAAGGGTTAATAAATTCAGGTTGCAGGAATGATTATTTATATATTGTTTGTTGTGTCCATTTCTGTAAATTACTCTTTTGATGATGAGTTCATTGTTTTCAACTGGATGTCCCTCTTCTTCAAAAAATTTTTTAATATTAAGGTCATGACAAAAAAATGTTGCTTCGATAATAGTGAAATCAGCATCTTTACGTATGATTCTTCTATCTCCCCGACCTCCTAGAATTAAATATATCGCCTCAAGAAGTAAGCTTTTTCCAGACCCGGTTTCTCCAATAATGGTATTTAAACCTACTTTAAAACTAATTGTTTCAGATTTAAAAGTAACAAAATTGGTTAAATTAATTGAATCTAAGTAAAAGTTAGCGTTCATAAAATCCCCTTCGAGATCTATGTTACAATAAATATACGGAAAATCAACTGGTCGTATCTTTTACGTATTAAAAAGAGAGTAATTTTTCTTTTATGGTTTTAAAATATTGTCTTTGTGAGTTTCTGATGAGGGAAATTTTTTTGGTTTTTTTGTAATTGATTTCTATAATATCGGAATCATTTAGAATAAAACTCTCTTGTCCATCCACGGTTAAGGTAATTGTTTGATTTGGAGGCAAGATTTTTAAAGAAAGTTTTGAGTTGTCTGGAACAACAAATGGTCTATGGGAAAGAGAATGTGGACAAATTGGACTTAAAATTAATGCTCCTACCTCGGGGTGAACCAAAGGTCCACCTGCGGCCATAGAATAGGCGGTAGAACCCATGGGGCTAGAGATGATTATTCCATCTCCTGCGAGGTTATAAATATGCTGATCATTCATCTCTAGTCTTAAATATATCATTCTTGCAATGTCATTTTTGGCACAAACAGCATCATTAAAAAAATATTCTTGGAAAATAATTTGATCTTTTCTCTTAACTTGAACATGGAAGAGAGGTTTAGTTGTTGTGGTAAAATGACCTTTTATTACCTGATCAAGATGATCGTAAAATTCATCCTTATTAAATTCTGTTATAAACCCTAGTCTCCCGAGATTTATACCTAGAATTGGAATCTTAGAATTCGTTCTTCTACATACTCCAATTAAAGTACCATCCCCACCCAGAGAAATCATTAAATCAGCTTTGTTATGAAAATTTTTGGAGTTCCAAAACTCAATTCCTGAGAGAGATTTGTTTTTAAAAAGTTTTTTTACTCTGGTTTCTTCCTCAATTCTGAAAATCACCATTTTTTTTCTTCTAGCAAACCAATTACATAGATTTGGCAGAAGACTATAGTAATCAGGAGTTGAATTAGGTTTAAGTGAAATCGCGATAATATTTGGGCCAGAATTCATATTTAATCCGTCATTAAAAGCAACGCTCTCTCTAGATTATCAAATGGTTTATTAATCACAAGGCATTTGTAGGATTTTGCTTTTTGTATAACCTGATCGGAACAGTAGGCAGTTATAATAATAAATTTTGACTTAATAGATTCGGGTCCTAAGAGGGTTTTGGATTCTTCAATAACGTCAAAGCCTGAAATGTCTTGAAGCATAAGGTCGCAAACAATTTTATCAAAAAAATTATTTTTGATTAGTTCAATAGCATTCTTCCCGGATGATGATGTGAGAACTTGATGACCACGCTTTTCTAAAAGCTTTTTTAGTGATTGCTGAATTAAGATTTCATCTTCGATGATAAGGATTTTTTTCATTTTATTGGTATGGTTAGTTTAAATGAAGTTGTATAAATATCAGAATGAAAGGGTAAATATTCTAAATGGCCATTCATTTTATGCGCAAGGTTTCTTGATAAGAGTAGACCAAGTCCAGTTCCATTTTTTTTAGTTGTAAAAAAAGGGTGAAACAAAAGATGTTCTGCATCTTTTTTAATGCCATTACCATTATCAGAAATAGTAATAAACACTTGCTCATGATCTGTGGTAACCTCAAATAAAATTTCTCCTCTGCATGCTTTAGATTTTATAGATTGAGATGCATTTACAATCAAATTAAAAAGTATTTGAAGTATGTATAAAAATGGTTGATGAATAGTTAAGTTTTCATCACATTGATCATAATTAATTTTAATCAAAATTTCTCTGGTTTCACTTTTACAAATTGAAAGTGTTTCTTTGAAAACCTTTTTTAAAGTGAGTTCTTCCTTAATAGAAGAAGATAAATAAAGTGAAGAAAAGTTTTCAATAATCGATTGGCAACGTTTGATATTATTTTGAATTTCTTTAAGAAAATCTTTTGACTCTTCGTTCTCAATTAATGATTGGCATAATTCTGCTCCTAAATTAAGTCCAAACAAGGGATTACTTAGTTCGTGTCGAAGAGTATTTAGAAGCTCTCCGAGTAGAGATACTCTTTGAAAATGAAAAAGATCAAACGCATAGCTGTGAAGTTCGCTGTTTTCAAAAATATTTAAGGTCAGGCCACTAGAGTTTTTTTGTGTAATGACAATGTCTGAATCTGAAAAGCTATTAGTAAGAACATCATTAAATACAAAAAATGAATTAGTAGCGTCACTAATTTTAACAGGAGAGGGGAAATTATTAAAACATGCTCTTAATTCAGCAATTGAATTAGAAGAAAATTCTTTTTCAATGAGGTTTAAAAGATGAGGTTCAATCAGGTTTATTGCCGTTTTAAAGAATTCAATTTCATTTTTAGTGAATCCAAGAAAATCATTTCGGGATGCCGTGATAATTAGATTTGATTTTTTAGATGAAATTTCATGGGCCAGATAAGATCCATTGAATGAAAGAAATTCAACGTTCTTAAGATCAGTTAAAAAATCCTTGTTTTTTGATTTTTTTACTGTGCTAAATAGTTTGTTGAAGTCAGTGGTTGGGAATTGATTTAAGTATTTCTCAGTTCTCCATTTAAGACCTACCACATTGGCATGAGAGTGACCCTTAAAGTGAAAAAGACAGAGAATTGTCGAGAAGTTTTTAAGAAAGGGGAACTCAAAAAAGTATTCAAGCAAGGCCATTAGTGAGTGAGTGTTTTGAGTCGCGTTGTGAGAAATAGTGATTAATTCATTAAAGGTATTGTCTGTTGGAATTGAGCTTAGTTCTTTAATTGAGAAAATTTTTTTTTGAAAAGTTAAAAATTTTTTAAGCTGTAATTCGTAAATGTTAGAGTCAGCACTTTTGGTGATTTTGCTTAAATAATTAAATATAAAAATCAAGTTTTCTTGTGAAAAGACTAATTTAAAAAATGCTATGTCTTTTTCAAAAAGTAATAATTCAGTATTGATTTTTTCAATTCTGTAATCAGAGGTTGTGCAGTCTTCTGTAAAATTAAAACAAGGAGGAATTGGTATTTTCTTTACTAACTCAAAAATATTGGAACTAACAAAAATATTGGTATTTTTCACAAGATCTAAGGTAGCTTTTTAGCTTTAATTTTTCAAACAGAAACAAGAAGATTTGTGTTGTTATAGATCGAGGGATAGTTTTTTTGTGTTATAAGTAATTAATTCGTGAAACGCTTCTAAAGCATGCCTTTGCTCAAAAAAATTTAATAAGTTAATTTGAGCTTGATCAATTAACTTCTCTTCATTGTTTTGAGATCTTCTAAGTTTATAAAAATCAATAATTTGATTTATATATAAAGATTTATTTGAAATTTGAAAAAGTGTGTTTTCTAAGTCATCTAAAAGCTTAATATTTTCCTGAATTACTTTTAATGAAGGATATTCGTTTTTAGATTCGGATAAAATTTTCTCAGAAAAATTAATTCCAAAATCAATTAATTTTAAAATTTGAGTAGCCAGCTGGTCATATTCAGTTAAAAAATTTAAATTTTTTACATCAAGTTCATTAGGGGTTAACTTAAGTTCAAAGTAATTTAAAAGAAAATTCCATAAAATACAATGTGCTTGGTAAAATGTGTGAACGATTGATTTGCCCTCAACTAATTCTAGATAGCTTCCAAATCCATACTTGGTTGTAATGGCAAATAGGTTTTGGTCCAAACTCAAGGGCTCACTAGATTTGGTTAAAATTTTCAGAATAGAATTTGAAACTTTATGTGTATTTGAAATATCAAGAGAGGTTTGAAGAAGGTAATTACCATCTTCATAAGGGAGTAAATTAAATCCTTCAAATCTTTGAGTGATTAATAAACTAGTTGCACCAGCCTCATTCAGTCGAAGAGCCTCAGAACATGGGGGGCCAATATAAATACAGTCAGAAAGATTATCGATTAAATCAATTTCATGAATTTCTTTAAAGCGAAGTCCTGGAAGATCTTGAGCTACTTGATTTCTAATTTTTAATTCAAACTCATTTGAAATGTTTTGGGTGTTAAACTTGCCCCAAATGATATTTTTTAGGGTTTTTATTCTTTGAGGTTCATTTTTAATGTTGGATTTAAAGCCAAGAATATTTCGATAAATATCTCTTAAATGAAAAGTGAGAAAAGGAGGGTTCGCCTTAAATGTCAGAAAGAATAATCCCCATAAATCTTCGCAAAATAATTTATCGGAAGCAATTCTAGGGCCTCTTTTATAATCGGCATTTATTTTTTCATGAATAACCCATGAGGTTGAATCAAGAGACATGTTTATAGAAATGTCATATTTATTTTTTAAAATTTCTTCAGTATTCCAGCTAACTCCGGGAATAAGAGGTCTGCTATCACTTGGAATGGATTCGTATGAGTTTTGATTTACTAAAATGGTTGTTTTATCGTTGATTATTAAATCACTGAAGTGTTCGAGTGTTCGAAGCGTTTCTTCTAAGAAATAAGGGCCATCAGTTTGGATAATGAGTATGTTTTTCACTTGTTATGATTTAGGTTGTAGCCTTTTATGTTTTCTTTTTGCTTAAATGTTAATTCTATCTCTCTTCTGAGAGACTCTCTCGTTTCTTGGAGCTTAACGATTAATTTTTCATCCAATTTTTTTATAAAATTGATTGTTCGATTGAGCTCTTCTCTTTTTAGCTCATCAACATTGTTCCATTGAATTTCGAGAGAGATCTTGTTGACTATTTTTAATAATCTATCTCTGTTTTGAATAAAGATTTCAAGTTCAGCCACATCATTTGTAGTTAGAGATAATATTTTCTCAGTTTCAAGAATAGTTTTGTTTAAATATTCTTCAAAAAGATCAATCATTTTTTCCATTATGCGCTCTTATTTGTCTGAGGTTGATTTTTGATCGTTTTAATAGCCTCGGTCCATCCTTCATAAAGAGTATTTAAAACTTTGAGACAACCCTCTAGATGTGATTTATCTATTTTGATGTTTGCCTGAGTGCTTGCATACAACATGTAATCATAAAGTGAGGCCAATTCTTTTGCCACATCTCCACCAACTTCAAAATCCAAGCTATTTGAGAGTTCAATGATGATATCCTGAAGCTTTCCAATATATTCGCCTTTTTTCGGGATATTTTTTTGCTCAATAGCTTCAATCCCTTTTTTACAATTCTTTATCGCTGCTTGATAGAGCATTAAAAGAATTTGCTCTTTACTAGCTGTTTCTACGGATGTTTTTTTGTAAGCTCCCAATCCATAAGTCATCAGATCCTCCTATAAAAGCTCTATCCTAATTGTTGCACAGGATTTACTGCTTGGGTAAGACCGGCAAGTCCTGACCCCTGTCCTCTAATTTTTGAAATAGTTTCTTCTAAACGGGCAAATTTTGCCTTTAGTACTTCTTCTTTTTGGGCAATAATTCTTTGTCTGTTATTTATTTGCCTATCGATTTGGTTTATCTGGCTTTGAATACCCTGTTTCCTTGAACTTAGTGCTCCACCAGGTGGGTTTAAAAGAGTTTTTGCTGTATCTTCCAGGGTATCTAAGAAGCCGTTTATTTTTCCAAATTCCGGGGAAAAGTTTCCTGAGATTAATTGAGAAACACTTTTGTAATCTTTAGCAAGTTCAGACTCGAATTTTTCTTGTTCAAATTTTAATAAACCATCTCTTTGAAAGGTAATTCCAATGTCTCCGAGTCTTTTGGCCCCAGCATCTGTTGGGACTGATTTAAAAATAGCAGATCTAATTTTGCTTTCAATTGTTGTAAGTGTTAAATCACCACCGAGTGTTCTCGAGGTATCAGACTTTTCAGTGAGCGAGTTTTGTTCTTTAATGAATTTTAGCACGTTGTTTATGTTATCTATAAGACTTGATATTTTTCCACCAATCTTTTGAATGTCTTCTTTAATTTCTAAATTTATTTCTCTTCCAGGTTTTGCTTTTTTTAAATCGATTGTGACTCCTGGAATTAGATCGGTGACTCTATTAGAAGGTACTTCAACTTCAAATCCATCTAGTTTGATTTTAGCATTTTGGGCCTTATGTTCTCCTTCAAAATAAAGATCAACTTCTCCATCCACTAGATATAGATAAGGAAATTCGGCCATATTTCCCTCACCTGTATCAGACATTGAAATAACTATTTTCCATGGCTCATCTCCCCCTTTGCCATCATTGACGACATTGGCCCTCATACCTAAAGATGGATCACCATTAATTAATTTTGCTATTCCTGTAAGATTTGCATTCTCTTGATCAACATAAATTTCTTTTGTATCACCATTGGCAAGATTAACTTTGATGTAACCTACTCCCAGATATGTTTTATCTTTATCTTCAACACCATTACTTAAGGCAGATGATTTTTGTGCTAATTGAAGAACTTCTAGATTGTAATTTGCAGGTTCAGCAACGTTTTTATCCGCAGTGACAGCTATATCCTTATTGTCGCCAGTGTTTATCGCCAACTCTCTTAAGCTTCTTGTTCCTTTGTTTTTTAGAATTTCTCCGCGCATGTTTTCAACCAATGAAATCAGCTGGCCCATAAGAGCTTTCTTGTCCTCAAACTTAGCCTTCCTATCCTCCATTTGCCGGACAGGAATTTTTTCAGCTTCAACAATTTGTTGAACAATATCTTTTGGGAGTCCTGAATTGATCGAGCCAAAGGAGATACCCAATTCTTTCCTCCATGAAAGCGTCGGATATAAATCTTGTTTAGAATATCATGGGACTTAGTTGATGCAAGTGGGAAGAATATGGGCTACGATGATAAGAAAAGGAAAAAGGGAAAGTTGAACAGATCTTTCCCTTTTTCATGTAGTTTTGGGTTGGATTAAGGCAGACCTTACTCCATTGAACTAGTCGGATATTATGGAAGAAACTTTAGTAAAAAAGTCAGAGATTCTTTATAAAAAGACAAAATTCTTTCTTTTTAGGACCTTAACCTATTTTTCTTTTCTACTTTTACCAGTTTGGATTCAAAAAACATTAGAACTCAACATTTTCGTTCAATCCCTGATGATGTTGCTCTTTCTTATTTTTATGGCAGCCCAATGGTATTTATTGGGTAAAGAAATCGACCATCGACTTAAAATTTATTTCAGAGCAAATTCAACAGTCGATAGAATTTTATATAGGCTTGTTATTGGCCATGCTTCAATAATGCTTTTCTATAATTTTATTTCCTTTTTTCCTTTGGAAATGAGTCGACACTTCTTTTGGGGCTTTTTTATCGTCTTAGGTTTGTTTTATTCCTGGCCAACGAGAGGTAAGATTATTCAGGAGTCTGTAACAACACAATTTTCTGAGTACAAGTATTTAGATAGTTTTGAAAAAACCGTTCTAATTTTATCTCTTCTCATCTTTTTAATCAGTTTGCCCAGCTATCCTTTCATGTCAAATTTGGAAACTTTTAAATTGTTAATTGATCCGGAAGAAAAAATTAATCTTCAATATTGGAATTATCTTCAATTTAATTTTGTACCCTTTAGGAGATTTCCCCATTTAATTAATCTTGGTTGGAGTATGCATTTTTACTTCATAGGCTTTGGTTTTTACCTTCTAGCTTTTTATGGGGTCATGAGATTTTTTCTTTCGAGAAGATTATCCTTGTTGGGTCTTTTTGCTTTTGTTTCAACCTGGTCATTTTCATTATTCTTAAAAAGAGATCCGTATTTATCAGCAACAACAACTTTTTCATTGCTTTGGATTTGGTCAATACTTTGGATAATTAAAAGTTCTACTTATCGTTCTGGTTTGATGTATGGATTACTTTGTTTTTTGGGAGTGTTGATTGACTATCATTACAGTATTCTTTTTCCCATTGGATTAATTCTTCTTTATTTTTATTTTCTTAAAGGCAATACGAAGTGGTTTCGTTTGCAGTTTTTAAAATATTCATCCTGTGGTTTGTTGCTGATATTAATTTCATTAATCTTGCAGTATGACTTGAATTTTCAGTTAAATGGCATGGGAGTTACTCCATTTTTAAATAACTTATTAGTGATGATTAAGAGAAAAGCTTTTTATTCTTTGTCATTTTTCGGAATTTTTACTTTAGTGATTTCTATTCTATTTAATAGATTTAAATTTTTTCCTGTGATGATTTCTGATTATCAAAGATTGAAACAACTCTTAATTCTTTCATTTTGTATAATTTTTCTGGGTGTTTTTTATGAAAAGGATTTAATCAGAAACTTTGGCTTTATTTGGTTTTTAGTTTTTGTTTCAATTTATCCACTTGAATGGTTATTTCAGTCTATCTCTCGTTTGAGGTCTAGAAGAAATTTGATTTATGGGGTTTATATCTTAATTTGCTTGTTGGATTCCCATATCGAGGGCAGAGTAAGAATTATCTATAATTTTTTTAATTCACCTCCAGAAATGGTTGAGTTAAATTATCGTGAGAAATGAGTTAAGATCTTAGAATTGCTTACTTCATTAAAATTCTTTTGAAGGTCTAAAAAAATAACTGATAGAATATGGTTAAGTGAGGAATGATTCCTCATTGCGATTCAAGGAGGAGTTTTTGTATAAGGCACCCCTGACTGCAAGTGTTTTTAAAGATTTTTCTTCTTTCTATGATCATATCTCTTCGTCTGAACTACCTGTCTCTTTAAATTCCAACGAACCCTTTGTTTATGTTGATGCAACAGGTATGAAGGTCATAACTAGTGTTGTAAATACTGGCCAATCTGCAAAAGGTATTTTTGCGTTATCCGTCGCTCAAGATGGATGGATGGAAATGCTCGCAATTGATGAGGCAAGCTAGTCAATTTGGGGAAAACTTTTTGATTTCAAGAAGGTCAAACAAAAAAAATAAGTTTAGTTTTTTTGTGCGCCACCTCAAAACTCTTTAATTTTAGAGACTTAAGGTGTTCCATTGATTAGTCTCGGTATTGTGGAAAACTGAAATGAAATGTGGATAACCATAGGAAATTTGTGGAAAAAAGAATTTGTAAGAAAATAAATCTGGCCAATATTATGAACGATAAAATTGATCAGCTAATTCAGATCGCAAAAAAATATAAAGATTTTGAAGTTAAAATTAAGTCAGACTTTAGTCCTGTGACTCAGTTAGACTTAGAATTTTCAAATTTTCTAGAGGGTGTTCAACAGTCATATTTTCCAGAAACAGTGTTTTATTCTGAAGAAAAGTATCAAGCTCTCTCTTTTCCTAGTTTCGTCGTAGATCCCTTAGATGGAACAAGAGAGTTTATTATGGGTAGCCATGAGTGGAGTATTTCAGTTGCATATATCTTCAATCAGAATTTCTCGGGAGAGGGATGGATAGGTAATTTAAATACGAAGGAATATTTTTTTGAACCTAAAACAGATAGAGATTCCTCAAAAAAAGAACTTATTGGTGAGGTATCCCGTGCAGAATTTGAAGCAGGTCTTTATGCTCAAAAGCAAACTCCTGGGATTAAACTAATTCCCCTTGGAAGTATTGCTTATAAATTAGGGAGACTTGCTTACGGGAATTCTGATTTTGTTGTTAGCTTAAAGCCCAAGAATATTTGGGATATTGCTGCAGGAACTATACTATGCCAAAAAGCAGGTTTAAATTTTTATTCCCAAGGTAAAAGGGTTTTTAAAGTCCAAGAAGCTTATGGGCCACCACTTATTTGGTGTGACGAGCGGAATTCTTCTGAGCTTTTGAGGATTTTTTCCTAGAAAGACATATATCTTGAAGAAGGCAAAGATCGCACTGGGGTCTTCTGGCGATACAAGTTCTTCTTCCTAGAAAAATGAGTAAATGAGAGATTTCTGTCCAAGTTTCTCTTGGAAATAACTTAATTAAATCTTGTTCTATTTTAAGTGGATCCTCGTTCTTAGTAAGACCTAGTAGAAAGCTAGTTCTTTTAACATGGGTGTCGACAACAATTCCGTGATTTATATTAAATGCGTTACCAAGAACAACGTTTGCTGTTTTTCTACCAACTCCTGGAAGTGAGCTTAATTCCTCAAGGCTTTGGGGGACTTCTCCATTAAATTGTTCAATGAGTAGTTGGGAACAGCTTTTTAAACTTTTACTTTTGTTTCTATAAAAATTGATGGAGCTAATGGCTTTTTCTAAGTGCTCAAGGGGAGCTTGGGCCATTTCAGTCGGGGTTGGATAAAGCTTGAATAGCTTTGGAGTTACCATATTCACTCTTACATCCGTACATTGAGCGGAAAGTATTGTTGCAATTAATAATTCAAATGGATTAGAGTGAATTAATTCACAGTGGGCATCAGGAAACACTGATTTTAATCGAGCATGAACTTCAAGGGCCAATTCTGTTTTTTTCATAGGTTTACTACTATAGCAAAGCTTGCTAAAGAGAATCATGGGAAATTTTAAAGTAAAAGATCATTATTTTTTAAAGGCTAAAAATGAGAAATATTTGGCCAGAAGTATCTACAAACTCGAAGAGGTTGATCAGAAATACCATATTCTAAAACCAGGGATGAAGGTTGTTGACTTGGGATACTACCCTGGGTCTTGGATACAATATACAAGTAAGGTCATAGGGGATGAAGGGCAAGTGATTGGTATCGATATCCAGGAGGTAAATAGAAAACTAACTGGCATTAAAAACGTTCGAGTCTATCAAAAAGATATTTTTGATATCAATGATCTTTCACAACTGGGTGTAACGGAAGCTTTTGATGCAGTATTGTCTGATATGGCGCCTAGCACAACTGGAATAAAGTCACTAGACCAAGATCGGAGCTTAAATTTAGTAGAGTCGGTTTTTGGATTGTTGCCAAGATTTCTCAAACCTGGGGGCCATTTTGTAATCAAGGTATTTGATTCTCAGCATGCTCAAAATTATTTAAAACAACAAAAAGCATTATTTAAAGATTTTCATTATCTAAAACCAAAATCTACTAGAAGTATTAGTAAAGAATTTTTTGTCATTGGAAAGAACTTTAAGGCATAATTAATTCCATGTTTTTAAATCGTTATGCCATTCTAATTTTGACAGGCTTTTTCTATTTCAATTCCACCCTAGTGTGGGGAAATTTAAATTTTATTAAGGACAATTCTTTATTTGAAAATAAAACTAATTCTGATCTGGTTGTTTCAATTAATCAATTAGATGAGTGGAGGAAGATTTTTTCAAAGTTTAAAGGGTGGGGCCAAGAAATTAATCATGAAAAATTAAAATACAAGATTAATTATACCTTTAATGTGGAATTAGAAAATTTTGTTAAGTCTCAATTATTAATGTACAGGTCGGATCACACTTCAGTCGTTGTCATAAATAACCAAACTGGAGAGATTATGGCCGCGGTTGATTATTCGAGATCTGGTAATAAATTCGGAAGAGAGATGGCTTTTTCTAATTCTCATCCAGCAGCAAGTATATTTAAAGTTATAACAGCTGCAGACCTACTAGAGAATACTCACATAAAAACCTCGACAGAATTTGTCTTCTCAGGAAGATCCACTACTCTTTATAAGCATCAATTAAAGGAACCGATAGGAAGGAGATTTTCCAGAGGATTAGATTTAGAAAAAGCATTTGCTACTTCAAATAATGTTATTTTTGGAAGAACTGCTATTGAAAATTTAACTCCAGCAGGTCTTAAAAAGATGGCCGAAAAATTTGGATTTAATAAAGAACTTCTCTCTGATGTAAAACTTCCACCTTCTGTTTTTGAAATGGCCCAAGATCAGTATAATTTAGCAGAACTTTCATCTGGACTTAACAATCAAACCAATATGAGTCCAGTTCATGGCGCAGTGATCGCATCAGTTGTTGCTAATGGTGGAGTTTTAAAATATCCCTCAGTTGTTAGGTCTGTTATAGCTCAAAAGGAAAATAAATCGATTGAATCTCCCAAGAAAAGTGACCAATTAGTTTTAACTCAGCAATCAGCTGAGGACCTTCGTACTCTTTTTATGGCGACAGTAAAAAGTGGAACTGCAAGATCATCCTTTAAAAGAAGTAAATACTTATTAGATAAGCTTGAGATTGGAGGAAAAACTGGGAGCTTAACTGGTGGTGAGCCTTATGGGAAGAGAGACTGGTTTGTAAGTTATGCTAAATCTCTTGAAGATAAAAATGATAAAGGGATTTCAATTTGTGTGATGATAGTCAATCAAAAGAAATGGTATGTAAAATCTCCTCTTGTTGCAAAAAATATTATGGAATTTTACTATGAAAATATTTACCCTCAAAAAATAAAAGGTATGTAAATGCAAGAAAATACAACGACGAATGAAATTCAAGAAGAAGTTAAACCAGATGGTGATATTGAAAGCAAACCAACACTTTCAAAGAAAGAAAAATTTATTAAGGAAGCTAAATCTTTCACTTTGATCATTTTGTCTGTTTTAGTTTTTAGATCGGTTTTTTTTGAACCTTTTAAAATTCCTTCTGGCTCAATGATACCTACTTTATTGATTGGAGATTTTATCTTAGTTAATAAATTTTCATATGGATTTAAGGTTCCATTTTCTGATTGGTTTACTGATCCAATTTATATTACTGGGCCTGATAAACCAAAACGTGGAGATGTAATTGTTTTTAAATACCCACAAGATACCAGTTTAAATTATATTAAGCGAGTTATCGGCCTTCCTGGAGATACGATCGAAGTTATTGATAAAGTTGTTTATGTTAATAACAAGCCAATTGAGACTAAAGTGATCGATGGGAAAGAGATTCTAGATGATATGGATGATCGATATAAATCATACCAATTTAAGTTTTTTGAAACCAAAACAGGTGATGCTACTCATGTAACTCAAGTTGATACTAGCAATGATTACTATGCTAATTATTACAGGTTTACAGTGCCAAAAGATAATTATTTTGTGATGGGTGATAATCGAGATTTTTCTGCAGATTCTAGGCGCTGGGGAACAGTTCCATTTGGACACATTAAGGGAAAAGCAATTTTAGTTTGGTTTTCATTATCTGTTCCATGGCCTTGGAGCGAGGATGAGCAAGAGTCTTGGAAATTTAGACCTTGGAGAATTGGAAATTTAATTAAATAGTTTCTATATTTTTAAGGTGATCTTAGTTTCACCATCATTTCCATTATCAGGTGATTCGCCTTGAAATTCTTTAGATTGTTTTAAAAAATTTCTAAGCCAATTTTTTAAAATACCATCACCATGTCCATGAATGATATTTAAAAACGGGAGATCTCCACTTAAGAGATCTCCCAAAGCTATATCGACTTGATTTTGAAATTCAGATAGTCTCATTCCCCTTGCATCTATTTCAAGTGGGGCATGTTCTCTTTTTGAGATTAATACCTCAACTTTAGAGCGCATATCCGGCTGATTTGTATATGAGAGAGAATCTGCTGGCACGGAAATTTTAAAAGATCCTTTACCGATTTGAACTTCGGACTTCTTTTTATCTATGCTGACTACTGTAAAGTTTTTCTTAAATTGATGTGAAAAAACATTATCACCTACTTTAAGAAGATGTATTTGAATATTGCCTTTTGGTAAAGCCTGAGGAATTTCATTTTTTGATTTGGGCTGGAATTCAGAGATAAGATGATTAAGTTGATGATGTTTTTCATCGATTTTTTTCACTTTAGATATCTCTTGATTTTGAACTTGTACTAAAAGACTCTTTGCTTGTTCAATTATTTTGTCCATCTCCCTTTTTGTCTTGGATAATTCTTCGTGAAGTTTTAAATGTAAAACTCCTTCCATTGCACCTTTTTGATTTTTTAATTCAACCTCAAGATTTTGATTTGAAAGAATAAGTTTATCCAGTTGAATTTGCTTTTGAGTGACTTTTTGAAGAAGAGTTTCATAACTTACATTTTTTTGACTAAGAAGATTGATTGCATTGTTAGCAATTTTCTCATGAAATATAAAATCTTTTGCTAGAATTCTAAATATTTCTATTGCCATTGAACTACCAGGAGTTCCCCAATTGATTTTATATGTTGGCCTTAAGCCATCTGTATCAAATCCAACATGACAGGAGTGATAATCATTATTTTGATGAACAAGGGTTTTAAACATTTGGTGATGTGTTGAAACAATAATGTGGCACTTACCTATTTCGTGCAATTCATTAAAGTATGCTAAAGACAAGGCAGAGGCTTCATCCGAAGAAGTCGAATTGAAAATTTCATCAATTAAAACAAGATTTGATTCCTGAGCTTCATTTAGAAGGTTTAGGTAATTTTTTACTTCTCCCGAAAATGAGCTTAGGCCATGAGATAAATCTTGCAAGTCATTCCCAAAATAAAAAATGCCTTTATATGGATACATTGTTGCATGCAGTGCTGGAACATGAAAGCCATGATAGAAAAGAAGATAACTAAGAGCGATGGATTTTAAAAAAACGGTTTTTCCACCCGTGTTAGGCCCTGAAATAATGATTCCCTTAACATTTTCATCACAAGTAACATTGTTTTTTACGCAGTTTTTAATTAACGGATGAAAAAGTGAATCAAAATGAAAACCAATGTTTTCGGAAATAATGGGGGCAGATAATTTGTAGGAGAGGGAAAAGTTTACCTTTGTGATATATAAATCAATAAGAATGATGTTCTCATAAATTACTTGGAGATGATCACTTTTTTCTGAAAGTTTTTTTGAAAATCTTTCTGCAAGTTTACTGATAAACTCATCGATTTTAGCGACTAACTCCAGTCTCTTATTTGATAAATCCCTAAGTTCAAAAGGTTCAACAAATAAAGTTTGACCTGTTTCAGATTTCGATATGATAACTCCAATATCCGAACGATAAGAATCAGATCTAATTGGAATAACAAATCGATCATAAATGATATCAAAATTTTCAAACTGAAGTAGTTTGTTAATAGAAGGGGATCTTAAGATTTCAAGAATGGTTTTTCTTAGACGATCTTCTAAATCCCTAAGCCGCGAGAACATATCTGATAATTCAGGACTTTTATCAAAATTGATAGTTCCATCTAGATCAATGAGATGTCTAAATTCTTTTAAAAAAGATTGGAACTCTAAGTGAATATTTACTTTCTTTAGATTTTCAAATTCAGATGGAGAAATAGGTGGTGAATTTTTTAGTATTTCTCTAGAAATCTCAATAAAGCGAACGACTTTATTAAGCTCTGAGATGCTGAGTTGAGCTGATTTTTGAATTCTAGAAAAAAAAGTCTCAATTTCAGAGCTTGAAGAAAGATATGACAACTGACTTTTAATCCAATCACGATAATCATCATCGAGAAGATTAAGGTATTGATCAGTTCGAGAATATTCAATGATAAGACTTTCAGGATTATTAAAAAAGGGGTTGTTAAAAAGTAAGGACTTCGTTTTATCAAAATGAGAAAATTGGGTTATAATTTGGTTAAGCCAACTCCACTCAATTTGGATGTGATATTTAGAAGTTTCACTTGTTAAAAGGTTTAGTCCCATATGATCCAGTATTATACAAACCTAGTTTCTCAGGTTGAAGTCGTTGAGAAAAAAAAACTGAATGGTTCTCAAATTCAAAAAATATATTCTACTGCTTTTTATATTTCAATTTCAATTAGAACACCAGGTAAAACTTGGTGGCTCTACTTAGGAAGGGGGGCTGGCCATGAGGGAGTATGGATTCATGATCAATCACCAGCATCTATTCTTAGGAAGAGAGATCAGTTTTTAGAATATTTAAGAAAATATTTGATCTCTTCTACTTTTTTGGGGTTGGAAGTGGATACGGAGGATAGAATAATTAAATTTAAATATCAGAAGAATGGAAAGCAAAATAATTTGTATTTGTTCTGGAAGTCTAGGCAACTATTTTTCATGAATGAATTTTATCTGAGTGAAAAGCAGGAAAGTGAAGTTTTTTTAAGTTGGCTTGGAAAAGTTGGAAATCATGAAAGACTAGATAGAGTAGAAGATTATTTTAATTCAATAGGTCGAGGAATTGGAATAAACAAAAACGCAACACAAAAAGATATTCCTGGAATGGATATGTTGCTACTTGAAGAGCTGAAGTTGATAGAAAACAATCCTCAAAAAAAAATACAAAGCTTTTTTGAAAGAAAAGAGAAGAATATTAAAGAGGATCTAAGAAAGGCAACTCAATGGAAGCGATTGCAAAACTTGATTTCTAATCCAGAGACAAAATTAGATCTTGAACTTGTTTTAGAAGATCAAAAATTTAAATTTCAACCAAATCAGAATGAATATGAAAAAAGAAATATGGTCTATGAGAAAATAAAGAAACTTAAAAAAGGGGAAAAGATTCTCGAAGATAGATTGCAGGATGTTTTATCTAAGAAGAGTGAGATAAAAACTAAAGATCAAGGGGTCAATGTTTTAAATGTCGTAAGGCCTGTTTGGAAAAAAGATCAAATAACTCAAGAAAAAATTACAACTACAAAAAGTGAAACTCAAGAGATCAAAATAATTTCATTTCAGAATATAAAGTTTGGTGTTGGATTGTCTGCAAGAGGAAATGATTCATTAAGAAATAAATGGGCCAATCGAGACGATTACTGGATTCATTTAGATGGTCAAACATCTGCCCATGTCGTAATCAAACAACAAAATCAAAGTATAATAGATGTAGATCTTTTAGAGCGAGCAGCCTCAATACTTGCCCATTTTTCTCGATTTTCTGGGGAATGGATTCCAATTATATATACTCAAATTAAAAATTTGAAAGGTGTTCCGGGAATCCCAGGTATGGTAACATACAAGAAAGAAAAAAAGTTAATTTCCAAAAGAATAGATATAGAAGATTTAATCAAGGATCAAGAATGAAACTTTTATTAGCATGCCTGGTTTTGGTTTTTATGACGAATTTTGGAATCGCTCAAGATTCCAGGTCATATTTAAGTAATTTTTATAACAAGATTTACTCAATAAAATCTAAGGGAGTTCAGGATTTAGTTGTTGATGTAACTAGTTCCCAACTTTCTGAAGATTTAAATACGCAAAAAATTTTTGGCAATGTAAAGGCTTTAACTTTTAGAGTCTATTGGACAGCTAACCCTGAGAAGATTGCGGTTGAAGTTTTAGGACTTCCAGAGGGGTTTAGAGAAGTCAAAGAATCTTTGAAGATCTCCTTTTCTAGGATTTTAGAAGATTTAATTCCAATTAATTTTGATTCAAAATTTAGTGGCTACAAATCTTCAACAAATACAAGTCCAAATACTAAAGAACTTGTAGATTCGACTGGAATTAATCCAATACCTAAATTATTTTTTGTTTTTGATACTAATGAGAATCTAACTGAAATCAAAGCGGGTAAACCTGTTGGTGAGTATGTCATTTATCCAAAATATAAAAAGATGTCCTTCTCAGATGGTAAATGGGTATTGGAATCACAAAAAATGATGAATTCTGAGAACGGCGTAAAAATCGAATTAGAAAAAGATTATGAGTACTCTGAAGTTAAAGGCATTGGTGTAATAGATCAAATATCAGTAGAAGCTAAAACGATAGTTTTAGGTCAAAATGCGAAAGAAATAAAAACTAAAGATAAAATTATTTTTAATAATTATAAATTAAACCAAGGTGAAGCTTTAAAGTATTTCTTAAGCGAAAAGAGTAGTAATTAATTAAGTTGTAAAGGTTTAATGTGTGAGAAAAATAAGGGTTACGAAGGGTGGTCTGAGTAAAATAAAGTCAGGTCAATTCGAATTAAAAATTTCCGATTTAGAAACTTCTATTAAATCTTGTCATCCTGGCGAATGGGTGATTTTTAACCATGATGCAGAGGAAGCACTTGGATTTGTTAATCCAACTATCGATGAAAAATTCTCTTGTGCATATGTAATTTTAAGAGCTCAGAAAACATGGGAATCTGTTGAAGAGGCTATATCTCATTTGATAAATGATGCTTACCAAAGAAGACTTCTTTTTAAAAATTACGAATTAGGAAGCAGATTGTTTTATGGAATAAAAGATGGACTGCCAGGATTGATTATTGATTTATTTGAGAATTGCTGCGTGGTTCAGGTGAATACGGCAGGAATTGATTTATATCGTGAATATATAAAAAAATATGTTTATTCATTAACAAAAAAATCGGTTTATTTTTTAGATAATCCAATCTACAGAGCTAAAGAGAATCTACCTCAGTACGAAAATGAAATAGTTTCACAGCTTGATGTTCGTGAGCAAGATTTGAAGTTTAAGATTACTGGTGATGTTTTGCAGAAAATTGGATTTTATTATGACCACAGAGAAAATAGGATCCAATTAAGACACGTTCTTTCAAAATTAAATAAAAACTATCAAACAGGTGTAGATCTTTTTTGTTATGCAGGAGCATGGGGAATAAGTGCTTTAAAAGCAAATGTTGAAAATGTGGATTTTGTAGATCAGGGAAATTTTGAAGAGACAATAAAAACGAATTTAAAAATAAATGGATTTGAGGGAAAAGGACGTTTTTTCAGACAAAATGTTTTCAATTTTCTGGACCAGAAAATTACTGATTCATTTAAATATGATGTCATCTTATGCGACCCACCAGCTTTCACGAAAAATTTGGGGCAAAAAAAAGAAGCACTTGAGGGGTACACAAAACTTCATAGAAAAGTTTTTAAGATATCAGATAAAAATGCTCTCTGTTGTTTTTCTTCTTGTACCCACTATATTCCGATTGAAGAATTTGAATCGAATATTGTGGATGCTGCCAAAAAAGAGAATCGAAAAATTCAGTTATTGTACACAGGAATTCAAGGTTGGGACCACCCGATTTCTTCTCTAAGTGAAAAATCTAATTATATTAAAAGTTTATTTTTTTTAGTGGAGTAAAAAATGTTACAGCAAAAAGTGAACCAAGTTTTAAGTCATGCAAAACAAATTGTTTTCGGTCAAGATGAAATGCTGGAGTCTATCATTGCTGCATTAGTATGTGAGGGACATCTTTTAATTGAAGGTTTACCTGGGCTAGGTAAAACATTGAGTGTTTCAGTGATGAGTAAATTATGCGACCTAAAATTTCAAAGAATACAATTCACACCAGATTTGTTGCCATCAGATTTGATTGGAACAATGATTTTTAATCAGCAAAAGCAAGAGTTTACTACTAAGTTCGGCCCTATCTTTACACAAATAGTTTTAGCTGACGAAATAAACAGATCGCCCGCAAAAGTACAGGCCGCTCTGCTTGAGGCCATGGCAGAAAAACAGGTGACGATTGGAGAAACAACCCATCGACTTCCCTCTCCCTTTGTCGTTTTAGCAACACAAAATCCAATTGAACAAGAAGGAACATATAATTTACCAGAGGCTCAACTGGACCGATTTATGATGAAAATATCGGTGGATTACCCAGATTTTGAAGCTGAAAAAAGTGTCTTAGGTCTTAAGTCACAAAATGTAGATTTGAGTCCAATCCTGAATGAAAGTGATCTAAATGAACTTAAAAATGCTGTCGAGGCTGTTTATGTTGATGAAAAAATAAAAGACATTATTATCAGAATCGTACAGTCGACAAGGCCCGGGAGTAAATTTTTCTTGAAAAAATATGATGGAGCAATTACAGCAGGTGCTTCTCCTCGAGCGTCTATTTGGTTATATAAAATTGCAAAATTTAAAGCCTTCATGGACGGTAAGAATTTTGTCACACCAGAAAATATTCTTTCAATTGTACCCTCAGTCATGGGCCACAGGGTGATACCTTCCTATGAGGCGCAAATTGATAAACTTAACGTAAGAAATTTAGTTTCAACAATAGCAGCGAATGTCATCTAAATGAATTTAAAAGAAATTGAAAAAGTTGTGGGAATGATTCAATCCCACATTTTTAAAAAATCAAATTCATATACAACAGGGATGTTAAAATCCCATTTTAGAGGCTCTGGTCTTCAATTTAGAGAACATCAGATTTATATCCCTGGTGATGATGTACGATTTATAGACTGGAAGCTTTCTGCAAGATCTACTCATGTTCACATAAAAACTTTTGAAGAAGAAAGAAATGTAGAGATTGTAACTATATTAGATTTATCTCCGACCTTACTGTATGGCGAAAATATGATTTCAAAGCTTCATGCAATCATAGAAATTACAGCACTTCTTTATCTTGTTGCTGGTGAAACTCATGATCTTGTAAGGGTCGTCATAATTAAAGATACTGTAACAAATCTTCAACCTTCTAAAGGTAGAGAAGGACTTACACAATTCATTTCTACTCTAGAGAAGCTAAGAGTTGTTAATTCACAGGGTAAAGTTAATTTAAATCCTGATTTGTATATTAACTCTGTAAGTGAAGATGAAAAAATTAAAATTCTAAAGATGTATCTAGCAAAGCGAAAAGAAGTCATCTTTTTAAGTGATTTCAGCTTAATTAAAAATCAGCAGGCGTGGTCAAAAATTTTTAATCGCAACAATATGCATTCATTTAGAATTTTTGGAAAGATTGATGAAAACGTTGAGGTACCTTTTTTCATGAAAGCCAAGAGCGTTGTTGGTTTAAAAGATAAAGGGTTTTTTTTCAATACGAGAGACAAGGGCGATAGTAGTTTTTTACACAAAAAAATTAAATCGATAGGCGTACATGAACGATATTTAGAGAAATTTGTAAGAGAATTAGTATGAAGATAATATTGCTTATTATTTTGATCTCTTTATCATCTTATTCAAAAGTTGATATAAACCTTGTTTTTCCTGATGAAAAAGTACCTCAAGGTTCGATGATTAATGTTGAGTTGCAAATTATTAATGACGATGGAAATTTTGATTCAACTCAACTTGAAAATAAGTCTTTTGGTGATTCATTGTACTTTCACAAAGCGGAGAAAAATCTGGCAACAGTCATCATTTTTGATGAACCAAAGGGCGAAATTGTTGGAAACATAGAACGTGGAGATATTGTAAATTTCAAGCTCGTCAATTTTCATTTCCAGAAAACTGATGCCGGAAATGAGATGATTTTTGAAGATTTTCAAATATCAAATGACAAATATTTAATATATTCCTTGATTTTCATAATAGCTGGATTTTTATTGAGCTATGTTTATTTTCTTTTAAAGAAGAAAAATAAAATAAAAAATGAAAAAAAACGACAACAAATTAATCTCAAGGAAAAAATATTTTCAGCAAAAAAATATGAAGACATTGTTGAGATTTGGAAGACAAAAAATATCTATTTTTCTGAATTTCCCGTCATTCAAGATCAATTTCAAAAGTTTGAGTTAATTCTTTTTAAATACATGTTTAAGCCACAAATCAATGAAGTCGAAAAAATTGAAGTCTTGGAATCATTTAAGAAATTTCAGAGAAATATTGAGAGTTATTTAAATGGAATATAAATATCCTTATTTCGCCTGGATGGGTGTTGTTGTCATTATTTTTTGGTTGATGGATTTTTGGAAAATTTTTACAAGAGTCCCAGTTTATCTTCCTGATAATGCAATTCAGGGAAATAATTTTAAAAAAACTCTGAGGTTTTTCGTTTTTCTCTTAGGTCTAAGTGGTTGGCTATTTTTAACTTTTTCTCTCATGCAGCCCAGAAAACCTTTGAAATATTCGCCAAAAAATATCGAAGTGAACGATATAATACTATGTATTGATGTTTCCAGATCTATGCTAGCTGAAGACATTCAGCCTAATCGACTTGAAGTTGCCAAACAAAGGATACGAGAATTTGTAAGCTTAAGGCCTACCGATCGTATTGGAGTAGTTCTATTTTCTGAAAAGGTATTTACGCTTCTTCCGCTAACGACAGATCCTCAACTAGTAGATAAGGCATTATCAGAAATTTCAATTGGTCTTTTAGGAAGTGGAACTAATATTGGAGATGGTTTAGCACTTTCCGTTGCTAGGGCAGTAAATAGTGAGACTAAAAATAAAGTTATTATTCTTCTCACTGATGGGGTTGCAAATGTAGGAACAATGACACCTATTCAAGGAGCTGAAGAGGCTAAAAAATATGGTATAAAAGTATACACAATAGGCCTTGGGACGGATGAGGATGCTAAAATCCCAGCGGGAAGAGGAATTTTTGGAACCCAATACCAATTGATTCCAGGAGGTTCCATTGACTATAAAGTTTTAGAGCAAATTAGTAAAATGACCGGTGGCCGATTTTATCCGGCAAAAAGTGGAGAGGCTTTAAAAGAAATTCTTGATGATATTCAACAATTAGAAAAAACAGAAATTAAAATAAATAACCAAATTGTATATGATGAAAAGTTTTATGAATACCTACTTATAGGTGTTCTTCTAGTTTTACTAGCAGAGGCTTTAAAAAAAATAGTGATTAAGGATTTATTATGAATTTTTATCACCTTAATTTGTTGCCCCTTACTTTGGTCTTGATTCTGATATTTGCCTTTTTCCAAATAAGAGGTGAAATTCGCTTTTTTAATTTTATCCAGAAATATTGGTTTTTTGAGAGATCATTCATTAGCTATTTATCTTCATTTTTTTATTTTTTAGGTTTTTTTATCTTGTTAATATCACTTCTTGATTTACGGGGACCCGAAGAAAAAGTTGAAACAAAGGTTACCTCAGAAAAAACCATCATTTTAATTGATACATCGGCGAGTATGCTGGCGGAAGATATAAATCCAAGTAGGTTACAGAAAGCAGTGCTTATGGCAAAACATTTTGCTAGAAAAGCAACAGGTCATCAGATATCTGTTGTCGCATTTGCAGAAATTCAAAAAAAGATAGTTCCTTTTACTAATGATATAGAGCTTATTGATGCGAGACTTGAAAGTCTTAAAACTTTAAGAAATCATTACGGCTCCTCAGCATTAACACAAGCACTTCAAGAAAGTATTCAATACTTCAAAGAAACTGGACAAGATGAAGAAGGGAACATATTAGTTCTAACTGATGGCGAAGAAACAGCAGCGCCAATTGATTTAAAAATTCCAAAGTCTATAAGAATTGCTTTTGTTGGAATTGGAACAGCTTCTGGTGGAAGAATTCCTTTAGATGATTCAAGAGGTTTAAGATTTGGTTATAAAAAAAATCGTGGAACTGATGTTATAACAAAGTTGAATGAAGATTTTTTTAAGGTTTTAGAAAAAGATATTTCTACATCCAAGTATTGGTTGGTGAATAGTTATTCATTGCCTTCGGAGGATATAGTAAATTTTTTTAGAAGCGAGAAAGAAAAAGAAATCGGCACAGAGCAAATGGTTGTAAGACCCGTTTATATGCATTGGATAGTTGTTCCAGCGTTAATCTGTCTTTTAATTTCATGGGTTCTAAAATACTTTAGAATTTTCAAAGTATTAATTCTAACAATATTCCTCATCAATAATAATTCTTATGCAAATGGTTCTTCACAAGAAACCAAAGAGCTTAGTCCTGATTTGGTGACAGATCTCTCGAGAATGAGCGAGGGCAAATTATCAACTTCTCAAAAAATCAAATTGGCAGATAGCTTGTATAAAGCGGGAGCTAAGGATGATGCCTTGACCATATTTAATGAAAATATGAATTTGTCTGAATCCCAAAATCTACCTCCGGAAGCTTTTTTGAATTATGGAACTGCACTGTTGGAAAATGGAAAAATTAATGATGGCCTAAAGATTTACGAGGATCTTTTATCTAGGACACAGGATGAGGATAAAAAAAGAAAACTTAATTCTATCATTGAAAAAAATATTACGACAGCTCTAAAAAAGTCAGCAGAAAAGAAAAAAAACGAAAATCAAAAGAATGATCAAAATAAAGATCAAAAAAACAATAATTCTAGTAGTGGTGATCAAGAACAAAAATCTGAGGATTCACAGGGCTCATCTGGAAATAATAAAGAGCAGAATCAGAAAAATCAAAATGAGATGAAAAACAAAGAAGAACAAAAGAAAAAAAACGATCAGCAAGATAAAAAAGAAAGTCAAAATGAAACCCAAAAAAATAATGACGATCAAAAAAAAGAATCTGATCAACCAAAGTCAAACATGCCTCCTAAAAAGTTGCCGGCGAAACTTAAGCAATTAATGTCAGATGACAGACAAATACAAATGAAAATGATTGAAAATGGTACAAGAGATTTAAATAAGAGACAATCTAGAGAAAGCAAGGACTGGTAAATGAAACTCTTAGTTTTATTCATTGTTTTTTTTAATATTAGCTATCTTTTTGCAGGAGATATAAAAATTGAAGTACAGCCACAAAAACCTGCTGTGGGTGAAGTTTTTCAGATTAATTTTAGAATCTTTACTGATTCTGATGAGACGCCAGAGATTTCATTTACTCCAGGAAATCTAGAAGTCACTGGTAAGTCAAATCAGGGAGTATCAACCCGTACTATTTACGCAAATGGTAAGCTGACTGTTAGTCGAGAGCTTAATGTGAGTTATGATGTTGTTGCCAATAAAGTTGGGACAGTTTTTTTAAGAGACATAAAAATAAATTTAGGGGGAAAAATACTAACCCATCCCACTTTCCCAATTACTATTTTCAAGGAAGCAGAACAAGCTCCAGAAGTATTTGTTATGGCGGA
>JACCDO011965506.1_pt1 | contig 28394 bp, 29 predicted proteins | sample 7446101 | NCBI WGS metagenome assembly JACCDO01 (sample SAMN15323440, study PRJNA562643) | freshwater metagenome | isolation source: river surface water | place: USA:Blue River Watershed | collected 2017-08-16
CGTTCACGTACAACGACGTGACGTTGGCCCCCGGATTGCAATACACGGCAGGGTTAAACGTCCAGCCCAACAACGATGCGACCACGGGTGCGATCGCTGGGACAACGGGTGTGGATGCGGACAGCATCACGGTACGTGGTAACACGTTCACGAATGCAGGCAATAGCAGTGCCATCCAGGCAGTGGCAGTGGTGCAGCGCAGCGTCGGCAAGACGTTGAACCTGTACAACAGCAGTGCCAACACCATCAACGGCATGGCGATTGCAGAGAGCTTGGGCACTACCGAACAGTTCACGCTGGCAGATGCAGTTGCGGATGTGACTGACGCCGCCAACCTCGGTGCGGTGAGCCGCCCGGCTGGCAACGTCTATATCACGCCAAACAGTGTGTGGGCGGCATCGAGCACGACCACAGCGAGCATCCAGTTGGCAATGAATCGCGCCGTAACCAACGACATGGTATGGGTACAGAGTGGCACATATATGACAGACACGGTGTCCGTGAATGTGAATAATGTGACGCTCAACGTGGCCAGCGGTGTGACCGGCTTCGCCAACGTGGCGCTCAATGCACCGGCTGTAATCTTTACGCTCGATGGTGGCAACGCCGTCAACGTGACGAGTAGCGCTGTGAGCAGCACGATCACTGGCAATGGCGCTAACAACAACATCACAGGTGGTGATGGTGACGATACCATGGCAGGTGGTGCCGGCAACGACACGATCGCAGCCGGTGCAGGTACCAACACCATCAACGGTGGTGCTGGCTTAGATACCGCAATCTTTGCCGGTAATGCAACCAACTACACCATCACATACGGTGCCACATCGATCTCAGTGGTCAGCATCCAAGGGTTCGCACCAGCCAGCAGTAACACGCTGTCGAATGTAGAAAACCTGAAGTTTGTGGACCAGACAGATAAGATTGTGGTCGGCCCGAACAGCGAATATACGACCATCCAGTCGGCCATCAATGCGGCCGATGCTGGCGACACCATCCAAGTGATGCCAGGGACGTATGTCGAGAACTTGACGATCAGCAAGCAATTGACGATTGTCGGTTCAGGCAATGGCACCAATTCAACCGTCGATACGATTGTCACATCGGCTACTGCCAACACCCCAGTGGTCACACTGAGTGCTGGTGGAGTGAGCACCACGAGTCGCATGACCATCAAGAACATGCGTATCACGGGGGCCACCGGTCTGATCAACGAAGGTGCCGGTATCTTGGTACAGAGTGCTTCAAGCATCGCCAATATCACGCTGGCGAATGTGGCAGCAGTCAACAACGGTGGTGCCGGTATCGCCTTTAACAGCACGGCAGCCGTAGCAGATGTGGTAATCAGCGGATCAACATTGTCAGATAACGGCAATGCCGGTATCCGCATCGCATCAGCGGTGCCAAGCTTCACTGGCTTGACGGTCTTGAACAGCACCATTGCCAACAATATGTCCATCGGCTTCTCGTACAATCCGAACGGTACGGTTACGAATGTTGGTACGGACTTCACATTCACGGATGTGACGTTTACCAACAACAACAAAGCGAACCAGTCCAATCAACACGACGTATCGTTCTTCGCCTTCCGTGGGAATGCCACCTTGACCAACGTGGCAGTGGCAGCCAACAACACCGGCGCTCATGCAATCGCCTTCACTTCGAATAGTTCGACGTATGCGCCGCTCGGCAATGTGGCACTCACGAACGTGACGGTGACGGGTAAGGTGGGCAAGGGTGCTATCACCTTCCAGAATTACAGCAACGTATCGGGTGTGAGCATGAGTGGTGTCGATGTCCGCAACGTCATCGCCCCATGGGGTGACATCATCCTCGCTGCGACTGCCGGTAATACACTGAATGTGGGTAACACGCAGCTGAAGTCAGTGGTGTTGTGGAATGCGGGTGGCGCTGATGCAACAAACGCTCAGTTCTATACTGCTACAGGCACTGCACTCAATCGCGCAGTCATGGCAGACGCCTTTACCATCTCCAGCCAGGTGGGTGACGGTGTGGATACAGCTGGTCTCGGTCTGGTGCGCTTCGTACCAAACACCGTCTATGTCAACACTGCTGGCTCCATCCAGCGTGGTGTGGATATGGCAAGTGCTGGTGACACCATCAACGTCAATGCGGGTACGTACACAGGTACGGTCACGTTGGCCAAGTCGGTCAAGATCGTGGGCGCAGGTATGAACGACACGATTGTCAACGGCAACGGTGGGAACGGCTTCAACATCACCACCGACGGTGTGGATGCCAGCAATCGCATGAGCATCAGCAACCTCAAGGTGATGGGGGCTGCCCGCGGTGTGAACGTCTCCAACAACGCTGACTTTATCACTATCGATCAAGTCAACTTCACGGGCAACACATCAACGGGTGTGAGCATTGATACGTCCAACACCTCCGACGACGTGATTGTGCGCAACAGCACATTCAGTGGCAATGGTCTGGGTATCAAGATTCATAGCACGGGTGTGGCAAGCAACATGCTGGTCGAAGGCAACACCTTCACCAACAACAGTGGTGGTGGATTGTACAGCGGTGATGCCAGTGCCTCGTTTGCACCCATCAGCCTGAGCAACTTCACGTTGCGCAACAACACCTTTACCGGTAATGGCTCGAGCAACAACCAAGCCGGTGTCTATCTGGAGCGCTTGACGAGTGGTACCATCGAGGGCAACACGTTTGCCAACAACGGTATTGCCAGCAACCCACGTGCAATTATCATCAACCTGAAGCACAAGAGCTACAGCGGGATTACGATTGCACGCAACCAGATTACAGAAAACCGCAGCACCGATGCGGCAACCGGTTACGGTATCTCGGTGGCAGCACGTGACGATGCCAGCTACGCTAGTGCACCTGCATCTTTGGAAACGGTCAGTATTACCGCCAACGAGGTGTCAGGCTTCTACTACGGCTTGGCAATCGCCAACAACGTGAACCTGAACACGGTGACTGCCAGCAACAACAAGGTGAGCAATGGTGTGATAAACATCTACGCCACCGGGTCTGCTACAGGGACGATGACGATGCGCAATAACAGCATCACCACTGCCAGCGCATACTTCATCATGAACGAGTCAATGGGGACCATCGATGCCACCAATAACTGGTTCGGTACACCCTTTGTCGAGTTCATCGAGCCCGCCTTGCTCGGTCAGATCGACTACGACCCGGCACTGGTAGACGGCACTGATGTCAGTAGTGACATCGGCTTCCAGAACTAGCGCTATCCGTTCACCCTCCCCCATCACGCGACAACGTGGTGGGGGAGGTTCTTTTTTTCTGCATGATAAAATCACCATATAATGTAAGGAAACGAGTTGAGGAGCCACCCTTTATGACCACCTATGATGTGCTCGTGCTGGGAGAAATCAACGCAGACCTGATTTTGCGTGGTGATGTTGAGCCTGCGTGGCAGCAACACGAAAAAATCGTCGATGACATGGCACTCGTGCTTGGTGGGTCTTCGGCCATTTTTGCCTGCGGGATTGCGCGCCTTGGTCTGCGTGTCGCCTATGTGGGGGTGTGTGGTCCTGATACTATTGGGCAGTTTTGTGTGCAGGCACTCAACGCTGCTGGTGTTGATACATCCCATGTTATTGAGGATCCACAGGTGCGCAGTGGGTTGACGGTGGTCCTGCAAAAACCCGACGATCGTGCCATGTTGACCTACGAAGGTGGCATTCCGCTGTTGCGTGCCGAGCAGATTCCGGCGAGTCTACTGGCTGCATCTCGTCACATTCATATCGGCAGTTACTACCTGCAACACGCGTTGCGCCCTGGGCTGCCGCACCTGTTTGCCCGCATGCGTGCCCAAGGTGGCACCACCTCACTCGACACCAACTGGGATCCGAGTGAGGCATGGGCCGGTCTCGACACCTTGTTTCCATATACGGATTTGTTTCTACCCAACGATGCTGAAGCGTGTGCCATCAGTCGACAGCCAGACGTAGCCGGTGCGTTGCAATCGCTTGCTCAGCAGGTGACTACGGTCGCCATTAAATGTGGTGCTGCTGGTGCCGAAGTGCAACGAGGCAGCGAATGTGTGCATGCCGACCCTGTGGCGACCACGTTCGTGGATGCGGTGGGTGCTGGCGATTCGTTTAATGCGGGCATGGTCTATGCTATGGTGCAGGGCTGGCCGCTCGCCAAGGCTGCCCGCCTCGGTACGGTGTGTGGCTCGTTGTCGACGCGTGCTGCTGGAGGGACGGCTGCACAGCCCACTCTGACCGAGGCATTGCCGTACCTCGATTGAAAGGATGTGTCCCATGCGTGATGTCATCGATGCCATTGATACGTGGCAGCAGCGTGGTGAACGAGTTGCGATTGCGACCGTTGTGCGTACCCTCGGCTCGTCGCCGCGTGGGATTGGCGCCAAAATGGTCGTCAGCGATCAAGGCAATATGGCCGGCTCTGTCAGTGGTGGGTGTATTGAAGGTGCAGTCTTTGAGGCCTGCCAAAACGCCATCCGTACCGGTCACGCCGCTCTGCTCCACTTCGGTGTTGCCGACGAAGCCGCCTGGGAAGTCGGCCTCGCCTGTGGCGGTACTATCGACGTCTTTGTTGAACCGCTCACATAGGGTGCCACCATGCAACAAACTCTCTACCAGATGCTCCGTACTGCGATCCGTGCCGAACACCCCGTGGCACTCGCTACCGTCGTGCGGGGCGACGATATGGGTGCGCAGACGCTGATACGCCCTGATATGGCACCGCTGAGTATGCTCACCGATACCGTGTTGGTCGAAACAATCCAGCGCGATGCGGTGCGTATGCTCAACGACGAAGCCCAGGGGACGGTGACCTACGGCGCGCGTGAGGTATTTATCGAGACGTATCCCCCCCCCGCTACGATCATCATGATTGGTGCGGTGCATATTTCAATCGCCTTGACGGCGTTTGCAGCCCAGCTCGGCTTCCGCACCGTCGTGGTTGATGCGCGGGCGGCCTTTGCCACCGGCGAACGCTTTGGGCATGCAAACGAACTCATCCACGCCTGGCCTGATGAGGCGCTGGTTGGCCGCCTGCACCCCAATACGGCTGTCGTCGTACTGACGCACGACCCCAAACTTGATGATCCAGCATTGATGGTCGCATTGCCCAGTGCTGCGCGCTATGTGGGTGCTTTGGGGAGCAAAAAAACGCATGCGGAGCGGGTGGTGCGCCTGCGTGAAGCTGGTCTGACTGCTGCCGACATTGACCGATTGCATGCACCGATTGGTCTCAGTATTGGTGGGCGCACTCCTGGCGAAATCGCCCTGAGTATCATGGCGCAGATCGTGGCGGTGCGCAACGGCAAGCATACTGAGACTCGCCCATGAATATCGCCTGTATGCTGCTTGCCGCCGGCTTATCACGCCGGCTTGGCCAACCCAAACAGCTCTTGCCGTGGCACGGCACAACGCTGGTGCGCTATAGTGCGCAAGTGGCAGTAGCTGCGCAGCTCAATCCGATTGTCATGGTGACCGGACATCAGGCTGATGCGGTGCAGGCTCAAGTGCACGATTTGGCTGTGACCTGTCTCTACAACGATGCATATGCCGATGGGCAAGGCAGCTCGGTGGCGTGCGGGGCACGCTGGTTGCAACACCAACCACCGTGTGATGCTGTGGTCGTCATGCTCTGTGACCAGCCTTTTTTGACGGCAGAACATGTGACACAGTGTGTGGCTGCATGGGCGGTACACCGCCCCGATGTGCTGATTCCACGTGTGGAAGGCGTCCGTACGAATCCAGTCATTTGGGCGGCACATGCGGTGCCACTGCTTGCGCAACTCACTGGCGATCAAGGTGGGCGCGTGCTGTTTACTCAGGGTGTGGTGACACCTGCATTTGTTGATATTGCTGATGCGGATCTGCTGATCGACATTGATACACATGCTGACTATCTTGCGGTGCAACACAGAATCGAAGGATCGTGATATGCAGCGTCGCACCGTAGCAACGGCACACAGTGTCGGATTAGTGGCACGACATAATATAAGTAATGCCCGAGGTCAGCGCATACTCGCAAAGGGGCGGGTTATTACCCCAGCTGATGTAGAAATATTGCTGGCGCAGCAGATTTACTCCATCGATGTGGTGCAATATGATGTCGATGATATCGATGAACATACGGCAGCGGCGCTGGTTGCAACGCGCTGTAGCGCCACCGGGGTGGTGATTCGTCCGCCACATCATGGCCGTGTTGATGTACATGCTGCCTCGGATGGTGTCATCATCGTCGATGATGCACAATTGGCGGCGTGGCATATGATTGCAGGGGTGACTATTGCTACGATGCGCAGCGGGAGTGGTGTGCGCCGTGGTCAACGCATTGCCACCATCAAAATATTACCGTTTGCGCTGCCGCAACACGCGCTGCGTGAGACGCCCGCCCCTGCGTTGCGCCAGGTGGCGTATCATGAGACACGCGTTGCCGTCATCATCATCGGCGATACGGCGGTCTGGGAACGGTTGCACCGCACGCATCTCACCGCGTTGTGGGCTCGCTTACGTGCCTTTCCTACCGTGGCGCTCGCTGTGCATCATGTCCAGGCTGATGTGGTTGAAGTGACAACCCGTATGCGCCAACTTGCACACGTGGATCTCGTGATTACGTTGTCCGAAACATCCATCATGGATGATTCGGATGTGGTACCACAAAGTGTGCAAGATGCAGGGGGGGTGTTGACGTGTTATGGTGCCCCAGTCGAGCCTGGTAATTTGTTGCTCCTTGGGCAGATTGGGCGTACCATGGTGATTGGTGCCCCTGGATGTATTCGTAGCATGGCGCGCAATGTAATCGACCTGATACTGCCGCGGTTGTTTGCGCGTATTTCGCTCAGTGCTGCGGACGTGTACGCACTTGCAAATGGAGGGCTACTCGGTACGGAGGATGCATCATGACTGTTTCACTCGCACTTAAATCACACATCTTAGTGGTTGACGACGAACCAGAAATGTGCAACATTTGTGCGCGTGCCTTGCAGGCACGCGGCTACCAGGTCACGACTATTCAAGATGCCACCCAAGCACCAGCACTCATCTCACAAGGCGCATATGATTTGTTGCTCACCGATCTCAAAATGCCTGGGATTAGTGGTCTCGAACTTGCGTTGATGGCTCGTCAGCGTGACCCGACAGCGGCGGTCGTTATGATGACGGCATTTGCATCGTATGACCATCTCCATCAGGCCATGCAGAACGGTATTTCCGAATTTTTACCTAAGCCGTTTGATTTGTCGCAACTCATCTTGGCGGTGACCGATGCACTGCAGCGCCGTGATGTTATCCGTGATAATGTGCGTTTGCGTGCGCTCGAAGCTCTCCGCATTGATAGCGAAATCTTGACCTCCACACTCGATTACACGTTGCTTGTGCAATATATTTTGAATTTGGCAGTGCGTTGGAGCGAGTGGCAGGTTGCCGCGTTGCTGGTTGGTGATGAAAAAACGCCACTGACATCTGTGACTGTGGTCGACCAGCAATGGCATGTGGCGGTGGCAGGCATGGAGCTTGCCCACCGCGTTTTGAAATCACGCCAAGCAACCACTATGCAAGGCGACACATTCACTCATAGCAGATATGCTATTCGTACCACGATGGCATTACCGCTTGCATGGGGAACATTTCAAGGGGTGCTGATGATTGGCACTATTGCGACTCACCCCAATGTGCCCACAGTCAACGAACTCATGACACTCCTCGTCAATCAGAGTGTGGCCGCACTGCGTAACGCCGAAACGTACGGCGCCATGTCAAACTTGTATCATCGCCAGCGTCAGATCGAGATGATGAAAGATGAATTTATTGCGATTGCATCACACGAGCTACGAACCCCACTGACGATGGTGGTAGGGTATGCGGACATGCTCAACCGCACATTGCAAGGGGTCAATCAAAATTATGCGGCAGAGATTCATGCCAATGCTGTGCGCATGAGTGATGTCGTCGAACGTATGGCACAGCTCCAAAAGACGAACCTTGATACAGAGCTCATCGTCAGTGAGTTTCAGATTGCACCACTTGTGGCGCAAGTCGTGCAGCAGATTGCCGATCGCTTCCCGTTGTTACGCGTGCATACGCACATCGATGAAGCGCCGCAATCGATGCGTGGTGACATGCAGTGGATGCGTGTAATTCTGGCGCAACTCATCGGCAATGCTGCTACCCACGCACAGCGCGATGCGATAAGTGTGCATGTGCGTTACGAATATCCCACATTTGCGCCGACACCACAACCCACTGACCCACGGCAGTGGATGACAATTACGGTGAGCGATTTGGGCGTTGGCATCGACATGCGTGAGCAGTTGCACGTCTTTGGTTCTTTTGTACAGCTGGATCACTCGCTCACACGTGCGCATGGCGGGGCTGGGCTCGGCTTAACGCTCGTCTACGACATGGTGCAACGTCTGGGTGGGTTTGTCATGATGTCGAGTAAAGTTGGTGTGGGATCAACATTTGTGGTCATGATTCCAAGTATTCCTATACCTGCATAATGTGTATAGCGCATATCGTGCAATGGGTGTGGATTGGTAGTATGGAGATTGCAATGATACATTCATATTTTTTGGGAAATTATTCCCCGACACCACAAAAATTATGGTACTATCAAATATGGAGGTATATGGTGTCTGGTGTGTGTGTGTTGACACTCTCACATCCGTGGCATTATACTACTTTGTGAAAGCGTTCATTAAGTCGGAGGGCATGTTACATGCGGATGCGTAATGCCGTACTAGTGGCCCTCGCGATTGGCGCTGTGATGTACTTTGGACTCGGGCTCGTATTCCCTCGCGAAGACTTGCACATTTCGGTGAAAGCGGAAGCACTGATGTGTATTGGTGGTGCGATGGATGCAGCGCATCCGGGCGAATGTGTATCAGGCTTCCCAATCACGAATTCACTGGTGACAACAATCATTGTTGATTTGTTGTTGGTGCTCACGGTTGTTTTCGGAGTACGCAGGGCACAAATGGTGCCACGTGGCTTCCAAAACTTCATTGAGTTGGTGGTGGGGACGTTCTACGATTTTGCTGTAGGCGTCGACAAGAAGAATGTCGCCAAATTCTTTCCATTTGCAGCGACTGCGTTTCTGTTGATTATCCTGTCGAACCTGCTTGGTCTGATTCCAGGCGCAGGGAGTATCGGGATGTGTCAGCCGTATGCGCATGCCGCCACTGCAGGTGCCGAAGGCGAAGGTAAGCATACTGAGAGTGTGTATGCAAATTGGCCGTTGGTGTGTGACGCTGGTGAGAAGTTGATTCCCTACTTGCGTGCGCCATCTGCCGATCTCAACATGACGTTGGCACTCGGGTTGATTTCGGTTGTACTCATCCAGTATTTTGGGCTCAAGGCATTGGGATGGGAGTATCTGGTGCGGTTCTTTAATTTCCGCGAAGGACCGATGTTCACCGTGATTGGGATAATCGAGTTAATTTCGGAGTTCATCCGTATTGTCTCGTTTGCCTTCCGTCTTTTCGGTAACATTTTTGCTGGTGAAGTTGTGCTTGTCGTGTTGGCGAGTCTCTTCCCGTACATGTTGCCATTGCCGTTTTACGCATTTGAAGTATTCGTGGCTGCCATGCAGGCCATCATTTTCTCCGTGTTGACACTGGTATTCATGTCAATGGCAACACAAGCACATGGTGGCGGGCACGAGGAAGCCGAGCACGGGGCAGCTGCCCACTAGGGTTGTTTCTTTCTGGTATGAATTCGTTTAATTACGTATTGTCAAGAGGAGAGTTGTCATGACCGACGAAGGACTTCGTTTTGTGGCTATGGCGTTGGCCATCGGTTTGGGCGCAATCGGGCCCGGTGCTGGTATCGGTGTCGTATTCAGTGGTGCGTTGCAGGCCATGGGGCGCAACCCCGAAGCTGAGGGCATGCTCCGCACGTACATGTTCTTGGGTTTCGCCTTGGCTGAAGTGCCGTTCATTTTGTCGTTGGTGTTCGGTCTGTTGATTGGCTTCAGTATTATCTAGTTTCGATGTGTCAATGTGATTGACGCATGTCAGTCGTTTGTATGCATCTACAAGGAGCGATGCTTTGGAAAAACTAGGCATAAATTGGGGCTTATTGATTGCGCAAATCTTCAACGTCATTTTCTTGGTGTGGATGTTGTCGCGCTTTCTTTTCAACCCCCTCATCAATCTCTTGGCAGAGCGCACCAAGCGTGTCGAAGAGAGCTTGCGCGAAGCCGACAAGGTGCGTGAGCAGATGGCTACACAGCGCAAAGAAAACGAGGCTGAGCAGGCCAAGGCCCGCCAAGAGGCTGCCGGCGTGATGGCTCAGGCGCAGGAGCGCGCCCGTGTACAAGAGCAAGAAATCATCAATCAGGCGCGTGCCGAAGCTGAGCGCATCAAGGCAGAGGCTCGTGCCAATGCTGAGCAAGAGCTGAGCCGCATGGCTGGTGAATTCAAAAATCAGGCTGCGACGTTGGTAACCGAGACGGCTGCCAAGGTGTTGGGTGCTGAGCTCAAGGGCAATCACAAGCAATTAATCGACGAGTCGTTGGGCCGATTGGGGCGCAACAACTAATTGTGCAGAGCCGGCAGGTGTGTCACGCATCTGCAAGCGAGGTAAAACGTGAGTACATCTGATGCACAGATGATTGCAAAAGCCCTCCAAGAGGCATCACAGCAGGCCATTCTCAAGGCCCTCAAAGCGGCCGCAACTGCGGTAAGTGCTGGGGCGGCGAGTGCGGATGCGGTCAATGCCAAATTGGGAGCCGATGCACCGCGTGAAGTCAAGAACCTGGTCGTGACTTTGGGCGCCGCGGGCACACTCAATGTGCTCGAATCGGTGAGCAAAGCCTTCGAACGGGCGACACAGCGTGGCACGCAAGCCGTTGATGCGGCCGTGGTGAGTGCAGTCGCACTCAGCGCCGCCGAACAGGCTGCGGTTGCTGCCGACTTGCGTGGGAAATATGGTGAGAGCCTGCAGGTCAGCTTTAGCGTCGACGAGTCACTGATTGGTGGCTTGATTGTACGCGTCGGCGATCAAGTGCTAGACAACAGCTTGCGTACGCGCCTGAGTGCCGTACAGCGCAGCATGTTGGCTGGGTAGGCAATTACCGCCTGAGTCAAGGAGACGCGCGCCGACGCGGGGCATATTACTCGTGTCGCGACAATTACGATTGAGGTGCCAGACATGGCCGTAGCAGCAAACGACATTTATCAGCGTCTGCTGAAAAGCATCCAAGAAGGTGCTGACGTCCGTCCCAAGATGATGAACGTCGGTACAGTGATTTCGGTGGGCGATGGTGTCGCCCGTATTAGTGGTCTCGAACAGGTTATGGCCTCGGAATTGCTCGAGTTCCCCGTCAAAGCCGGGCGCAGCGAAGCAGTCTACGGTGTAGCTTTGAATCTCGAGCGTGATACGGTCAGTGCCATCGTGTTGGGTGACTACCTTTCGATTGAGGAAGGTGACCAAGTCAATGCCACCGGTCGTATTATTTCCGTCCCCGTTGGTCAAGCGTTGGTCGGACGCGTGGTGAACGCGCTCGGTCAAGCGATCGACGGCAAAGGTGCCATCAACAGCGATGTGGTTCGCCCCGTCGAACGCATTGCACCTGGTGTGATGGATCGTCAGTCGGTGAACACCCCCGTACAGACGGGTTTTATCGCCATTGACGCCATGATTCCCATCGGGCGTGGTCAGCGTGAGCTCATCATCGGTGACCGCCAGACGGGTAAAACCGCCGTGGCCATCGACACTATCATCAACCAAAAGGGCAAAGGGCTCTACTGTATCTACGTGGCCATTGGTCAGAAGCGTGCCCAGGTGGCCCAAATTGTGGGCTATCTTGAGCGGTTTGGTGCCATGGAGTACACCACGGTAGTAGCGGCTACCGCTTCGGAATCGGCCGCACTGCAGTACATTGCCCCTTATTCAGGGTGTGCAATCGGCGAAGAAGTCATGGAAAACGGCGTTACCATCAATGGTGAAGTGGTGCGTGATGCCCTGATTATCTACGACGACCTCTCCAAGCATGCGACCGCATACCGCCAGGTCTCGTTGTTGCTCCGCCGCCCACCAGGCCGCGAAGCCTACCCTGGTGACGTCTTTTATCTGCATTCACGCTTGCTCGAACGCGCAGCCCGCCTCAGCGAGGAAAAGGGCGGTGGTTCGTTGACGGCATTGCCTATCATTGAAACGCAGGCCAACGACGTGTCCGCCTACATTCCTACCAACGTGATTTCGATTACCGATGGGCAGATTTATCTCGAATCTGACTTGTTCAATGCGGGTATTCGCCCAGCCTTGAACATCGGTCTGTCGGTGTCACGCGTGGGGAGCTCGGCGCAGACGCGTGCCATGCGCTCAGTCGCCGACCGCCTCAAGCTCGACTTGGCGCAGTTCCGCGATTTGGCCGCATTTGCACAGTTTGCCTCGGATCTCGATGCGGCCACCCGCGCCCAGATCGATCGCGGTTCACGTTTGCAAGAAGTCCTCAAACAACCACAGTTCCAGCCGATGCCCCTCGAAGAGCAGGTGATGGTGATTTTTGCCGCCACCAATGGCTTTATTGATGGTGTACCGGTCAGCAAAGTCGGCACGTGGAAGGTTGATTTCTTGCAGTTCATGCGTACGGTGCACCCAGAGGTCGGCAAGGGGATTTATGAAAATCGCCTCGACCGCAAGTTCCCGGCGCCTGAGTTGCGTGCCAGCCTCGAGTCGGCCATCAAGGAATTCAATCAGACGAGTAGCTACGGCGAGTAGGTCGCGGATGGGGAGCAGCGGAGTGCCAATGCTTCCCATCGTTTAACGGAAGAGGGAAACGGTGCCAAGTACACGTGAAATCCGACGACGCATTCGCTCCGTGCGTAACCTGGCGCAAATCACCCGCGCCATGGAAATGGTCTCGGCGTCGAAGATGCGTCGTGCGCAACGCAACGTGCTTGCGACCCGGCCGTACGCCGATCGACTCCGCGATGTCATGAGTAGCCTCACTGCGCGTTCGAGTGGTTCGCGCAAGGGCACACTCCTCGAAGTGCGACCCGAAGTCAAATCCGTGGCGTTGATTCTCATCACACCAGACCGTGGTTTGGCTGGGAGCTTGGTAGCCAATATTTTGCGGCGCACGGCGCGGTTCATCCTCGATGAACGCGAAAAAGGGCGTACCGTCAAAGTGATGGCCATCGGCAAAAAGGGGCGCGATTTCTTGACACGCAGTGGTCAAGATTTGACGGCCGAAGTCACGAAACTCGGTGATTATCCAAAGCTCGTCGATGTGCTCGGCGTGGCAACAAATGTCATCGAAGGTTTCTTGAAGGGTGAATTCGACGAGGCCTACGTCGTCTATAGTCAGTTCGTAAACACGTTGGTGCAACGCCCGGCAGTGCGCCGCATTTTGCCGGTCGAAGCCGAATCCAGTGGCGAAGTGTCCAAGGGGAGCGAGTTCAACTTTGAGCCCGATCAAGACATCGTCTTGAAAGAGCTGTTGCCACGCTTCGCCGAAGTACAAATCTATCAGTCGGTGCTTGAGTCCATCGCCAGTGAGCATAGCGCTCGTATGGTGGCCATGCGCAATGCGACGGATAATGCCAAGGACTTGCGCCGCGAATTGACGTTGACGTACAACAAGACTCGTCAGGCCAATATTACCAAGGAAGTCTCTGAGATTGCCTCGGGTGCGGCTGCCCTAGCGGATAGTTGATGTCTGCGTGTGGCGTGCCCACACGATACGTGCTGGAGGAAGGTATATGGCTCAGGTGACAGGGGAGATTACCGAGATTATTGGTGTGGTAGTCAACGCCAAATTCCCGGAAAATCATACTCCCAGTATTTACAACGCTATCGAAATTCCCATGCCCGATGGTAGCAAGCTCGTCGCCGAAGTGCAACAGCACTTGGGTGGTGGCTATGTCAAAGCGGTGGCCATGGGTACCACTGATGGTCTCAAACGTGGTGTGCCTGCCGTTGATACCGGCAGCGCCATCGCTGTGCCCGTGGGTCCCAAAACCCTCGGTCGCGTCTTTAATGTGACTGGTGACCCGATTGATGGTGAAGCCGATGTGGACGCCAGCGTCGAACGCCGCCCCATCCATAATCGCCCACCGTTGCTCGAAGAACAATCCACCCAAGCCCAAGTCTTTGAAACAGGTATCAAAGTCATCGACTTGATTGCTCCCTTTACCCGCGGTGGTAAAACGGGTATCTTTGGTGGTGCCGGTGTAGGCAAGACCGTCGTCATCCAAGAGCTTATCGCCAACATCGCCAAAGAACAGTCGGGTTACTCCGTCTTTGCTGGTGTGGGCGAGCGCTCCCGCGAAGGTAACGACCTCATCCACGAAATGAAAGATGCCCGCATCGACGACAACACCACCGTCTTTGACAAGACCGTCATGGTCTTTGGTCAAATGAATGAGCCGCCGGGTGCCCGGTTGCGTGTGGCGCTGACGGCGTTGACGATGGCCGAATACTTCCGCGACGAAGGCCGCGATGTGCTCATCTTCATCGACAACATCTTCCGCTTCGTGCAGGCTGGTTCAGAAGTCTCCGCCTTGCTCGGACGTATGCCGTCGCAGGTAGGGTACCAGCCCACCTTGGGTACCGAAATGGGTGAGCTCCAAGAGCGCATCACATCGACCAAGAAGGGCTCGATTACCTCGATGCAGGCCGTCTATGTGCCTGCTGACGACTACACCGACCCAGCGCCGGCCACGACCTTTGCCCACCTCGATGCCACCATCTCGCTCGAGCGCAGTATTGCTGCCAAGGGTATCTACCCCGCCGTGGACCCACTTGCGTCGACGAGCCGCATCCTTGACCCCAACATCGTTGGCGAAGAGCACTACCGTGTGGCACGCCAGGTGCAGATTGTATTGCAGCGCTACAAAGACCTGCAAGACATTATTGCCATCTTGGGCGTCGAAGAACTCTCCGACGAAGACAAACTGACCGTGTCACGCGCCCGCAAAATCGAGCGCTTCTTCTCACAGCCGTTCACCGTGGCGCAACAATTCACGGGTCGTGCCGGCAAGTATGTGCCGATTGCAGACACCGTGCGTAGCTTTGCCCGTTTGTTGGCTGGTGAAGTTGACCACGTGCCCGAGCAGTTCTTCTTCTTGCAGGGCTCACTCGACGAAGTCATCGCCGCCTACGAGGCCAGTAAGTAATCTCTCCGCCTGCCCTCCAGCCACTGGCTGGGGGTGGGCGGCTTGATGGAGGTGCCGAGATGCCACTTCATCTCGAAATCGTGACGGCTGAGCGCCATGTCCTTTCAGATGATGTTGATCAAATAAATGCGCCGACGTTGGATGGCCGTATCGGTATCCTGCCCAAGCACATGCCCTTGATTACCGTCCTTTCTGAAGGCGAATTGAGTATCATCAAAGGTGGCGTGCGCACTGAGTTCGCCGTCTTTGGTGGCTTCATGGAAGTGCTCCCCGACCGTGTGACCATTTTGGCCGATTCGTGCGATCGCTCCGATGAAATCGACCTCGAACGTGCCGAAGATGCACGTCGCAGTGCCGAGGAGCGTATTGCACAACGCAAATCCGACCAGGATTTGGCACTTGCTGAGGCAGATTTGCGTCGCTCATTGATGCAGATTCGTGTCGCGCAAGCACGCAAAGCCAAAAACAACGCCTAAAAACGACGCAGATGAGCCCGGTACTTCACGTACCGGGCTCGTTGTGTGTCGTGTGGTATGGTACAATACCCCTAAGAATAGCGTTTGTACAGATTGGATGCGGATACGCTATGGCCCGCAAAATCGGTATCGACTTGGGCACTGCTAATGTGCTCGTCTATGTGCGCAACCGCGGCATTGTACTCTCAGAGCCTTCGGTGGTCGCCATTTCTAACCGGGATAATCGTATCAAAGCGGTCGGCTCTGATGCCCTCGCCATGCTTGGGCGTGAGCCCGAAAGCATCGAGGTTGTGCGCCCGATGCGCAACGGCGTCATCGCCGATTACGATATCACTGAGGCCATGCTGAAGCACTATATCAGCAAAACCAACGGTCGGTTTAGCATGAGCAAGCCTGATGTGATGATTAGCATCCCTGCTGGGATTACCTCCGTCGAAATGCGTGCCGTGCGCGAAGCTGCCTTGGCTGCCGGTGCCCGCCGTGCCTACCTCATCCGCGAACCACTGGCTGCCGCCATTGGCGCCAATATTCCCATCGCCAAACCCTCTGGCAACATGATTATCGACATCGGCGGTGGCACCACCGAGGTTGCCGTTATTTCGCTCAACGACATCGTTGCCTGGAGTTCGGTGCGTGTGGGTGGCAATCGCTTCGATGATGCCATCATGCAATACATCAAACGCAAATACAACCTGATTATCGGTGAACGCATGGCCGAAAGCGTCAAAATCGAAATCGGCTCAGCCGTCTCGATGAGCCGTCCGCTGCAGATGCAGGTGCGTGGTCGTGATCAAGTTGCCGGTCTCCCTCGTACCATCGAAGTCAACTCCACCGAAATCACCGAAGCCATCCAAGAACCACTCGACCATGTCACGAATGCGGTACGGCGTGTGCTTGCTGAAACACCCCCTGCCCTTGCCGAAGACCTCATTGACAAAGGCATGGTCATGACGGGCGGCGGCTCGATGTTGCGTGGGATCAATGATCTGTTGACTGATGTGACTGGGGTACCCTGTTATGTGGCCGACCAGCCTGCCAACTGTGTGGCCATTGGTACGGGTATGGCTCTCGAATACCTCGATGTCCTACACGATAGCCTTTCTGGCGATGAATTGAATTAATGCGGCATGGAACAACACCTCAACCCGCCCAAAACGGGCTTGGTCCTCGAAATCGGTAGTGGCGACAACCCCAATCCACGTGCCGACATTCTGGTCGACAAATTTCTCTTTGATAATACCGAACGTGGCGGTGATATTGTCATCGATCGCCCGATTGTGGTTGCAGATGCGCATCATCTTCCTTTTCGTGATGGTGCGTTTGACTACACCATTTGCTCGCACATACTCGAGCACATGGACGACCCCAAACAGTTCGTCTCCGAACTCACACGGGTATCCAAGGCTGGCTACATCCAAAGTCCGTCCGAAATTGCTGAACGACTCTTTCACTGGTCGTTTCATCGCTGGTACGTCAATCTCATCGGCGATACGATTGTGCTCCACCCCCGTGAACCACACGAGCCGTTTGGCGAGTTTTTTGATTATTTGTATGCCTATAATCCAGCCTACTACCTGTTTCAGCGCAGTATGCCGCATCTCTTCTGGGTCGAAAAAGAATGGCATGGCACACTCAACGTCGAAGTTCGTGAAACGTCGCCCCTCGATTTCCATGATCCGGCACAGCTCCGTGCCTTGGTCGCTCCACGCATGGGCACATTCAGACTCATCGGCTTGCTGTTGGTGAGTGATGTGGCACGGCGCATCCCTGCCACCTGGCGCAATCGCATTCGTCGCTTGCTCCGTCGCAGCTATTTATAAGCCACATGTGCGAGCGTACCATGGTCGTACACCTCATCAAACCTGCACGTCGGACAACGGTGAGCTATGTAGCGACGCCTATGGTGCAACGTGCCGGGTATGTACTGGTACGCGCAGCCTGGACACGCCCAGCGGTTGACCTCGGCTATATGCAGTTTGCTCCCGGTGACATTCTCGACGAACACTTTTATGCTGATGCATGGTACAACATTTTTGCGATTTTTCGTGCTGATCATACCTTGCGTGGCTGGTACTGCAATGTAACCCGCCCGGCGCAGATTACTGCGACGACCATCGTGTCATGGGACCTCGAGCTCGATTTGTTTGTGAGTGCTGATCGGCAACAGTTACTCCGCCTCGACATCGATGAATTCGAAGCCCAACAGTACCAAAAACACGATCCCGCTGCGTATCATGCTGGCTGGGAAGCGCTGACACAGCTTGAATCGATGGCGCGGTTGGGGCAAACACCGTTTGACCAGAAGGAATACGTGCCATGACCATGTCACTCGGCATCGCACTGGTGGGGTATGGTGCAATTGGGCGCCTGCATGCAAGCGTTATTCAGCTGTTGCCACAGCTCTACCCCACGCTGACCTATCGGCCACACTTGGTCGCAGTATGTGCTGGCGGTGCCAAAAGTCAAGCCAATGCACATCGTGATTATCCGCACCTGCCACACTATGCATATGCCGAGATCCTCGCACTACCGAATGTGGATATTGTGGCCATCTGTACACCAACAGCCACGCACGCCACGCAGGTTGCTGACGCCTTGCGTGCCGGCAAACATATCATGTGCGAAAAACCCCTGACGGTGGACACGCATGCCTCTGCCGCACTCGTAGCGTTGGCGGCACAGCAGCAACGCATGCTGGTGCTCAACCACCATTTCCGGCGCATTCCTGCAATCGCAGAGGCGCACCGCATGATTGCACACGGGCATCTGGGTACACCGTTGAGTGCACATCTGCGCTACTATCGTGCGAGCAACGTCTCCCCTGATCGCCCCGTGACCTGGCGCTTCCAGGGGGAGAGTGGTGGGGTACTCGTCGATCTTGGTTCGCATCTCATCGATTTGTGTCACTATCTATTTATGAGCCCCATTGTGCGTGTCCAAGCGCATCTCCAGACGGCAATTTCACAGCGTCCCGATGGTCATGGTGCGACGGTGGCAGTGACCAGCGACGATGTGGCATGGCTAACCGCACAGCTTGCGAATGGGATGCGCGTCACCATTGAGGCATCCAAGATGGTGCCAGGTGCTGCCGATGATATCCGTATCGAAGCATATGGAACCAACGGTAGCCTTATCTTTGATACGCACAATGCGAATGTGTTGATGAGTGGGAGTGCGTCACATGCTGCCGCCATGCACCAGACACAGATTTGGAATCGCCAGATGCCGGCGGCTACACTCCCGAGTGCAGAAACTGCCACGGGAATCTTTTCGTGGCATGCGGCATCCTGGGAAACACTGCTTGCCACACTCGCAGGTGAATCGCGTCAGATATGTGATGGCGCAGCGGGGCTCGCTGTCGACCGGGTCATTGCTGCGGCACGGGCAAGCGCTGCAGATGATGGCTCATGGCGTGAGGTGGAACGATGAATGATCCTGTTGCAGGGATTGATTGGCTGGCGCTATGGCGTGACATGTACGAGCGTGAACGCGCCCAAGGCGATGCAGCCACACACCCCGATATGGAACGGAGTGCTGACCACTATGCAACAGCGGCTGCGCGCTTTGCACGCAATGCCAAACGTGTGCCGCAACCAGATGCGGTGATGCGTTGGTTGCTCCCACAGCTCAGTCATGGTGATACCGTGCTCGATATTGGCGCTGGCAGTGGTCGCTATCTGCCGCCACTCGTGGCCGCCGGGTGCCGCGTCGTTGCACTCGAACGCTCGCCTGCAATGGTCGAACAGATGCACCTGCTCGTGGCCGAGCAACAACTGACAGATGTGACGATTATGCGTGAATATTGGCCACCACCAGAACCGCTGGTCGGTGATGTGGCACTCGCAGTACATGTGTTGTATGCGCTCCCCGACATTGCTCCATTTGTACAGGCCATGCAGGGCGCTGCACGTAAATTGTGTGTACTGGTGCTGGGCGTGCGTCACCCGACAACTCCCGTGTTGCCCTTGTGGCACGCCTATCACGGTACGCCGCGGTTGCCGTTGCCAGGCGCTTACGAATGCCTCAACGCCCTGGCACAGTTGGGCATCCACGCCAATCTGAGTATGCTCTCAGTGGGGCAGCCGATTCAGTACACGAGCCTTGCCGAAGCGGTTGCCGAGACATGTTTTCGCTTGCGATTACCCTACGATGATGTGCATCAGCATCGCATTGCGACGTTGATTCAGACGCATTGGCACATCAATGATGCTGGCGAAGTGATTGTGCCCGGTGCGCCACCACGCAATGCGGTGATTTGGTGGCATCCACATGTATCGTAAAGGGTATATGTCATGCACCGTCTGCACCATTATGCCTAGTATGGTATACTTTATGCAGTTGCATGCGTGAGGTGGCACCATGGATACGTTGGAGACCATCGCGCAGGAGATTCGTGATTGTCGTGCCTGTGCCTTGTGTGAATCAGCCACAAACCCCGTCCCTGGGGAGGGTCCTGTCACTGCGCGTGTCATGTTTATTGGCGAAGGTCCTGGTGCCCACGAAGACCGCCTTGGGCGACCATTTGTGGGGGCATCGGGTCGAGTATTAGATAGTCTGTTGGTGCGGGCTGGGCTTGATCGTACGCGGGTGTTTATTGCGAATGTGGTCAAGCACCGACCACCTGATAATCGTGATCCACTCCCCGCCGAAGTTGATGCGTGTTTGCCGTTTTTGCGGCGTCAAATACGGCTCATCAAGCCGCGTGTGGTGGTTCCATTGGGGCGGCATGCTGCTGCGCGCTGGATACCCGATGTGCGTATCACCCAAGTCCATGGGGTGCCGCATATCGTCAAAAACGTTGTGGTCATCCCGATGTTGCATCCGGCCACTGCACTCTACCAGCCAAGCAATCGTGCGATTCTCGAAGCAGATTTTGTCGCACTTGGTGAGTATATCAATACGCACTTCCCCGATGCGACCGTGTGATAAAGGAAGTATCCATGAAGACCTACCAACTCTCATCGCTAGGGCGCCGCAACGTACTACTGTTGATGATTGGTGCTGCACTCATTTGGTTGTTTGCGGTATGGGTGTTTCAGTCGACATTAGCGATTAGCGTGAGTGACACGCAGCGCACCATGGACGCGCTACAGGCTACCTTCGACGAAGGGCTGAGTGTTGACCGGGCCGTGCCGGCGCTGTTTATGCTGGTGTTAATGGTCGCAGCGCCACTCACCATGTGGAATATTGGCATGGAGTGGGGGGTACGATACACGCCCACAGCTGATGGGTTGCGCTATCAGTCGACGGGAGTCTCATTGATGATTCCGTGGACGAGCATCGGCGAAATTCGTGCGATTGACGCTGATAGCGACGAGCCGAGTCACGAGTTGCGTCTCAAAGTAGACCCAACCACCCAGATCACCAACCCGCTGTTGCGCCTGTTGCACGCACAAGCCTATGGTCGTGCCGTATTGCCAGTGTATGCTGGTATCGAGCACCGCGAAGAGCTGATTGACGAAATTCGCCGGCGAGCTGGGCTCAACTGATTGTGGGCAACGAGGCTCCTCGTTGGCATGCCACGCTAACGTGGTTCCATCATTTGTACCGTGTACGGGTGACCCGTTTGGTATACGCATACGTAGTGGATTCGATTGTATTTATGACACAGAAAGGACTTTGGTAGCATGGGTGCTACCGTGTTGACGCGATGACAAACAAACAGCGATTACGCGTGATTCCCCTCGGCGGTGCCGGTGAAGTGGGCCGCAACATGTGGGTGGTTGAGTATGGTGACGATATCGTCGTACTCGATTGTGGGGTGATGTTCCCCGAAGCCGAAATGCTCGGTGTTGATTTGGTTCTTCCCGATATCGGGTATTTGAAAGAAAACATGTCACGGGTGCGGGCTATTGTGCTCACCCATGGCCACGAAGACCACGTGGGCGGTTTGCCCTACGTGCTCCCTGAGCTCGATTTCCCGCCAGTCTATGGCACACCACTCACCATTGGGATGGTCACCCACAAACTCAAAGAGCATCGCATGCTCGACCAAACCAAACTGCACAAATTTGTGGCCGGTGACACGCTGTCGATAGGCGTGTTTCGCATCGAGACGTTTCACCTGGCACATTCAATTCCAGATACTGTCGGCTTGGCCATCAATTCGCCGGTGGGTATGGCCGTCTACTTGACTGACTGGAAATTCGATCATACGCCGGTAGACAAACGCCCCACTGATATTGCTGCGATTACAGCACTCAGTCAACGTAATCCGCTGGTGCTGATTACTGACTGTGTGCGTGTCGAAGCCTCTGGATTCACGCCAAGCGAGCGTGTGGTGGGTGATTCGCTGGATGCGATCTTTGCTACTGCACCAGGGCGCATCATTGTGGCCACCTTTGCTTCAAACATTTCGCGTGTGCAGCAGGTAATCGATTCGGCAGAAGCCTATGGGCGCCGGGTACTCTTGGCTGGGCGCAGCATGGAAAACAACTTCCGAATTGCCCATGAGCTCGGTTACCTACGGGTGCAACCGACCACGCTTGTCCGTGGCAACGAAGCCGCCACTTTGCCCGATGATCAGTTGGCGGTGATGAGTACTGGCAGCCAAGGGGAGCCCATGGCTGCACTTGCACGTATGGCCAATCGTGATTACCCCAATTTGCGCGTCAAAGCGGGTGACACGGTAGTCGTATCAGCAACACCCATCCCTGGCAACGAAGTATCGGTGTCGCGCGTCATCAACAACCTGTTTCGCATTGGTGCTGATGTCATCTATGGTGCAGAGGCCAAAGTACACGTGTCTGGGCATGCCGCCCAAGAAGAGCTCAAAATGCTGTTGGCGATGCTTCGTCCCCAGAATGTGATTCCCTTTCATGGCGACTACCGTCATATGATGCTCTACCGCAAATTGGCGATTGGCATGGGGATGTCATATACCGCTGACAACGTCTTTGTACTCGAAAACGGCTCTGTGATGGAGTTCGCCCCTGGTTTCGGCAAAATGGTCAACAAAATTCCCGTCAACTACATCTATGTGGATGGCACAACGGTGGGTGATGTGAGCCAAATCGTGGTGCGTGACCGTCAGTTGTTGGCTCGCGATGGTGTCATGATTGTGGTAGTGACCATTGACCGCCACTCTGGTGAACTGATTGGTGGTCCCGATGTCTTGACGCGTGGTTTTGTGCAGGTCAGTGAATCAGAAGCGCTGGTCGAATCAACGCGCAACGTGGTGCGCCGTTTGTTGCAACACAAAAACGACAGCACCGAAATCGATGCTGCCTTTGTGATTCGCAAAATCAAAGATGGTGTGGGTGATCACCTCTATGAGCAGACCCGCCGGCGTCCGGTGGTGCTCCCCATCGTCACCGAAGTCTAAGAAATCGGCGCCGATACGTGGTGTGACTGTAAACGGGTGTAGAGTTGCTGGCGTAACTCGCGCACCCGTTCGCGGAATTCGGTGCTGTTGATGCTATCCGTCCACATGATGGTTGCATCTTCGCCGTTGTCGGTGTAGTAGCGCTTGCGCTCGCCATGGATGCGAAAACCATACTTGACGTACAATTGTTGTGCCACCGTATTTGATACCCGTACTTCGAGGGTGAGTTGTGCGGCGCCGAGCTCGTAGGCCTGGTCAATCAGCCCCAACAGCAATAATTCTCCAATGCCCCGCCCCCGGAAATCACGATGGACGGCGATTGTGGTAATGTGCCCTTCATCGTGGCTCAACCAAATACCCGCATACCCGACCACGGGCATGCGGGGCGGTTCTGGCGTAGCCTCAGGATGCACCGGACCGAGGATATGCGCTTGTATGCGTTGCCACCAGGTTGTGGTCGGCACGCTGTTGCCTGGTAAATGGGGTGAGCCCCGTACAACGATATACCGACTCTGGCGCTCGTCGCGGAGTTCGTTTTGATACGTGGTCATCGACCATGGATGCGGAAAACTCTGCACATCAATGATATGAACGTCGGCGAAATCGTCGCTGTGCATGCGATCGACGAAGTAGTACACCGGCACTCCTCCGCTGCATTACCAACAAAATCCCTCACTGGAGTGGTACTGCCAGCGAGGGATGCACGTGAATCATGACACCTTACTTGATGACGGTGGCAGACTGTACCTGAATAAACGAGGGATACAGACCGTCACGACCATACTGTCCACCGGTTTGAAATGTCCCAGTGACTTCGACCTTGCCCCACACGTAGCTGTTGTTGATGCCCACATTGAGCTCAGCTGATTTGTCTGGTGGGAACCCTTCCATCCAGATAATTTTACCGATGGGTTGCGGGCTGGAGCCATCTTCTTCGGTGGCAATACCTTCAGCCAACACGTAGATAGCCGAGTTCCAGAAGTAATACCCTTGTGTGGTGATCGTCTGACCGTTATATTGCTCGGGGCGGTCAGCCAAATCAAAGATGCTCACTTTGCCATCGCCAAGTGGCTCGTTGCTGACACGCTCTTCTTTGGTGATAATCTGTTCGATGACTTCGGCATTACTGACGGCCAGCCGATATTTGTAGCGCCCGTCTGCCCCAAATGTACCAGACTCGAGGGTGCCGGTGAGTTTGACAAACCCGTATGTTGCATCACCGGGACGATGTAATTTGAGCAGGATGTCGTTACTGAGTGTATCGACCCAGAGAGCATCACCAAGTGGCTGCGCATCGAGACCGTTGTCGAGCGTGCTTACTCCAGAAACGAGCACTGACATCGGCTGCTCACCTGTTTTGAGGAGATACGCACCTGCCACGGCGATTTCTTGACCGACATAGGAGTCTGCGGCAGCGGTGACATCGGCTACATGGAGCGTGTTGTCACTGAAGAGTCCACAACCGGTAATACTCAACACCAACAGAATCATGGCACCAATACGATAGAAAACCTTCTGCATGCCCAACCTCACAAAAATGATGCACTGTCTGTATCATAGCACAGAATATATCCCTACTGAGTTGCGCAATGCGTAGGATGTTGACCTTTCTTGCTACTCTCTTCTATAATAGATGCATACACAGAAAGGATCCGCATGACTGCTTTGTTTGTGGCACTCGGAATCATGGTGCTGGCTTTGCTTGCGTTGCTCCTGTGGTTTGTGCCACGTCTGCTGCAACAACAAGTCGTGCGCGTCTCCGATGATGCTGCCCAGCTACGCGAAATGCTGCTTGATTTGCTCAGCGAACAAGAAGCAGTCACCATCCGCCAGACACAGCTTGGGGCAGCAATTGCTCAGCTCCAAGCGCGCTTTGATGTGGTAGCGCCTACAGGTGGTGATACGATTAGTCTCATCGACCGGGTCAACGAACTGCAACAGACGTTGCAACACTGGGCAGGACAACAGCGTGACACACAAACCCCAGCCCTCGATGGTGATGCGATGCGCGATACCATCAACGAAATATTGGTACGTATCGATGCCTTGCAAGTCCAACAACGTGACACGATGACGCTGGTCGATGATGGTGTCTTGCTTGGTGTCAAACAACTCGGCGAACGCATCCATGCGATGCAACTCCAAATCGAAGCCTGGGAAACTGCGACTACTCAGTATCGTGCCAGTGATGTTGAGGTATTGCAACACATCCAAGCCCAATTAACAATGGTGCAACAACGAATTGGACAAACAAGTACACTGCTTGATACGGCAAAAACAGCTGATTTGCCATCAGATACACCTACAAACCGACTTTCAGAAGAATGATTTCTGTCAAGAAATCTGACATAATTGTGATAAAAGTATTCGTACACGACGATATCATATGGTATAATTAACTCCACATAATATGTGGACGTGTGCGGGGAGATGCGCATGGCTGATTATGTAGCAATCAAAGGGGCACGTGGTGGTATCCGCGTCGTGATTGATGATGCATGTACCTGGGCTGATGCTCTTGGCGATTTGCACAAACAGATGCAACAAGGGGCATCGTTGATGCAGGGGATGCGCATCTCGCTCGATCTGGGAGCGCGCCAACTCGAAAGTGCTGATATGGATGCGCTACGGAGTATGTTGCACGGCTACAACATCGAGACGGTTGATGTGCATGCTGAATCCACTGATATGCGCCAAATTGCGCGGGCAGTTGGGTTTACTGCACGCCCCCGTGGTATCAATGCCAGCAAAGAGCCGATGATTGCTGATACGCCGCGCCCAATTCTGATTCGCAATTTGCGTTCGGGGCAGGTCTACAAACATCTCCATGGTGACCTCACGTTGCTCGGCGATGTAAATGCTGGTGCGGAGTTAATCGTTTCGGGGAGTGCGGTAATCTTTGGGCGTGTGCGTGGGATTGTCCATGCAGGAGCGATGGGTGATCGGAGTGCCATTATCTGTGCAATCGAGCTCGCTGCCACACAGATTCGTATCGCAGATGTGCGTGCACGCGCTCCCGAAGACGATACCCACCGTACACCTGAGATTGCGTGTATCGAAGATGGTCAGATTATTGTGCAAACGTGGGAAGAATACCGTCGGTAAACACAGAGTACGTGACTGCGTGGGAGGATAGTCGGCTATGGCAAAGGTCATTACAATTACATCGGGTAAGGGTGGGGTCGGCAAAACTACCTCCACAGCGAATCTCGGCACCGCATTGGCAGCGCTCGGTCACAAGGTGGCCGTTGTCGATGCCGATATCGGGTTGCGCAACCTTGACGTGGTGATGGGGCTCGAAAACCGTATCGTCTACGACCTCGTCGATGTGATCGAAGGCAACTGTCGTTTGCGTCAAGCGCTCATCAAAGACAAACACTTGCCTGAACTCTATCTGTTGCCTGCAGCGCAGACCAAAGACAAAGATGCGGTGACGCAAGACGAAATGATCGAGCTCGTGGATCAACTCCGCGATGAGTTTGAGTATGTACTCATCGATTGTCCCGCAGGCATTGAAAGCGGCTTCAAGAATGCCATCGCAGGTGCTGATGAAATATTGATTGTGACCACGCCCGAAGTATCTGCGGTACGCGATGCAGATCGCATCATCGGGCTGTGTGAAGCCTACGGCAAGGGGCAACCGCGGCTCATCCTCAATCGCTATCGTCCCAAGATGGTGCGGAATGGTGAAATGATGAGCGTGGATGACGTTCTCCAAATTCTTGCCATTGATCTGATTGGTATCATCCCCGAAGACGAAGACGTCATCACATCGACCAACAAAGGCGAAACACTCGCTCTCGATAAAAACTCGCGTACGGGCAAGAGTTATAGCGATATTGCACGGCGCATAACCGGTGAGGAAGTCCCCGTTGATATCATCGAGGACAATCCGAGCTTAATGGAACGTATTTCCAACATGTTCCGTGGGGGACGGTAACACGTTGGAATTGGGAAAGGAGCACCGTAATGGGATTTTTTGGTAAAAAAAAGGGATCAGGGAGTGTGGCGCGAGATCGCCTTTTGACGGTGTTGTTGCACGACCGTGTCAAACTCACACCCGAGAACATCCAAAACCTCAAGCACGACTTGTGCGAGGTGATTCGGCGTTATGTGCCGAGTATTGATCCAAACAGTATCGATATCGCAATTACCACGAGCAACAACAAAGAGCAGCTCGAAACGCGGTTTCCCATTGATCGTAGCGGGCGTAACTAAGTGCAGCATGTCTGTATGTGGTACTGTGAATAGTGCAGTGAGAATTGATTCTTTGACCTGATGTGTGATTGAGGTCTGCATTATGCAAATACCACCAGCGACGATTCGATTTAGCCCCACACTCAAATGGGTTGCAGTTGTGCTTGTGTGTGTGGGTGTGTATGTTTTGTATGCGGCAGTGCACGATGTCGCCTTGGTCTTCTTTGGTGCAGTTGTGGTTGCCTACATCTTTTACCCGGTCATCAGCTGGATAACCCCGTACACCCGTGGATCGCGTATGTTGGCCACCACGGTCTTTCACATTGTGGTGGCGATTATGCTTGTGGTGGCCGTCAGTTGGCTGTGGCCGCCAATCAGCACACAATATGCGCTACTCCGTCAAGATATGCCACGTATTTTGACACAAATTCAAGCGGATCCTGTCACTGTGGCAGGGATGACCGTTGATGTGAGTGGCGAGCTCCAAAAATTACTCTCCAACGTGATTGCGTCGTTGCCCACACGGGTGCCCAAACTCCTGGTTGGTCTCATCGAAGGCTTTTTGCATTTGTTGGCGTTCGTGATTACCAGCTTTTATCTGTTGTCAAATGGACGACGGATTATGAGTCAGCTCTTTCAATTGGTGCCACTCACACACCGCGCCGAGGTGCGCTTCGTGGTGTTGCAAATCCATCAAATCCTCAGTGGCTATATCCGTGGTACCTTGTTGCTCATCCCCATTATGGCAGTGCTGACCTCGGTGTCGTTGTGGTTGCTTGGTGTCGAATACGCCTTGTTGATTGGGATTATCAGTGGTGTCGTTGAAATTCTGCCCATCATTGGGCCGTGGTCAGCAGCAGGATTTGCGATTATCATGGCCGTCTTCCAACAGCCGTTACCGATTAGTGATTCGGTGGTGGTAGTGGTGAGTGTCATTGGTGCGCTCTATTTTTCGTTGCGCATGTTCGAAGACTACGTGATTATTCCGGCGGTGGTTGGGCCAGCTGTGCACCTGCACCCCATTTTGGTGATTGCAGCAATATTGGCTGGGGCAGCAGTTGGTGGGATTTTAGGGCTCTTTTTGGCCATACCAGTGACTTCGGTGCTACAGTACATGTTGCGCTGGCTCTATCATAAACTCGCTGACAGCGACGATCTGCCGGCCATGCCGCACCAATAGCGCTCAGATACGCACAGGCGGGGGGGGACATATAGTCCGCCCCCGCCTGTGTAGTGTGTTTTCTACGAATCGCATTTGACGCACCCCGTGCGGGAAACC
>JACCDO010877654.1_pt1 | contig 28392 bp, 11 predicted proteins | sample 7446101 | NCBI WGS metagenome assembly JACCDO01 (sample SAMN15323440, study PRJNA562643) | freshwater metagenome | isolation source: river surface water | place: USA:Blue River Watershed | collected 2017-08-16
TCACCTACTAGATACAAGGAATAGTGACGAACTATGTCTAAAAATGGTCGTAAAAACCGCAAGCGTCTTAGTGGTAGAAAAGTAACGCGCAAACCTAAGAAGAGTGCGGCATTAAGAATAAGAGCTGCTATTAATAATCAAAAAAAAGTTGATTTATCAAAATTTTATGATGAAACAAAAAGCGTCGCCCAGAATTTAACTAATATGGGTTTAGATTGTGATGTGAATAATACAAAGATGAAGTTGGGGGTTAAAGCTGCCAATGATAATAACTCGGTTGAAAGTGCTAATAAAAATAAAGCATTTTTAGGCTTTACTTCAATCCCACAAAGTGAATTTGGTAAAGATATTAATGTTAAACGAAGAATAATGTCTGAAGTAGATCAATTATATGCAAAAAATCTTATAGAAAAATATGACACTGAATATAAAAAAATGGAACGTGATATCAAATTAAACTATAATCAACTAACAGAAACTGCATGTAAAAAGTGGTGTGAAAAGTACAAAAGTTTGGATTCAAAGCAGAAATTAGTGTAACATATTTTAACTATGTAAATTTAAAATAATTTATTTAAGCTGCCTTTTAATAGCATCTACATTTCTTTTGGAATCCATATATTTTGCTTCTAAATCTTCTAAATATTTGGCTTGTTTGGATTCCATTCCAAACTGTTCATAAGAAACTCTCATATACCCATCATCATCGTGTAAGTCAGTAACATCATCTACGGATTTAAAACTATCTTTATTTACTTTTGGTTTTGGTATGTTCTTTGCAAATTGCAGTGCCCGTTCTCTGGCACTTAATATTTTCTTTTTCGCATTGTCTATTTCATGACTTTCACTTCCACTCGGTAATTTTTGTTGATTTCCTATCATTTGGGAATTAAAGTTTCTTAAATTTTTAGAAAATTCTTTAATTCTTTCTGCGTTTGCTCTTTTCGCAATGAGCTCTTCAGAATTTAAATCAGGTTTCATTTTACTTATTTCAACATATTCTTTAGGTTTGATCAATTTATACTGTTCTAACGTATACGGTTTGTATTCCACATCACGCGGTTGTTTGCTAAAATATAACTGCTCTTTGGGTCCCATACTCGAAGCAACTCCCGAAGAAATTGAAATTTCACATGGTAAAGCAGGCATTTCTTTATTACTTGCATTTCTAATATTTGGATTATGAGTACTGTCTGTTGTGTACTTAGGCTTGATGCTTTTATTATTCTGGGTATAACTCGTGACATTTTGCTGCCTAGACTCTGTCTTGTTGTAATATTTCGCAGTATTATCATTATCTAAATCATCGTAATTCGAATTATAATTATCGTATTTATTGTACTGATCTTTCATCTCTTCGTCCTCATTAAATTCACTCCAATCGTCATTATCATTTACATTATTCACTTTTTGTTGTAAAGGAGTTGATTTTCTATAAACATGCCCAACATTTTTTTTATCAGATGTTTGATTAGTATCAAATCGTATACCCTTTTGACCAGACTTAGTACGACTTGGTGGTATTTGCTCTTCTTCACCATAATCAAGCATTGTAGCAACGCTCTGGTTATATTGTCTCTGAGCATTTGCTCTTTGAAATAACTCCGGTGTATTTACTATATCATCTGGTAAAGGTACACGAAATTGTGATAAGTTTGGAATTTTATTACCTCGAATTTCTGGGTCAATCCATTTCATAGCAACATTTCGATCAGATACTTCATTTTTATACATTTCTTTATCAGGTACATTTTTAGATCTTTCAATTTCTATGGGCAATTTTGGCGGTCCAACTTTTATTTTATTTGATCCTGAGTAGGTTGCGTCTTGGTTTTGAGATTGTGGTGAAAATGTATTACTTCTCGCACTATGCTTGGGTGAGAAATAAACATCTACGTTACTATGTGCATTATTGGTTAAACTAATTTCATTATGCTTACGGTTGTCATTCGATATATTCCAATTGTCAAGGTTTTTTCCAGAAAATGGATCGTCATGTATGGAATCACCTTTTACAAATTTATGATTCTCCATATTAGAATGACCTTTCTCATCAACCATATCGTCAAAATCTGGTATATCATCAAAATTCTTGAATATTTTTACTTTACTGTTATCTTTTACATTCATAGTTGGTTTTTTTTCCTTAACTTGCTCATTTTTAGCAACTATTTGCATCTTGCCTTGCACGTGCTGATTTGCGTAGTTCGCACCTACTTTTCTCTCACGATTCATGAAAGTACTCAGAACTATTCAGACCAAAATCTATTCAACTTATATTCAGCCGGCTTACCCAGAAATCTGAAGCAGCTCCAAACGAAACAGAGGTATACAGTTATTTTGATTTTTTTTTTAAATTGGTACCGGTGTAGAGGTACCGGTTTTTACGACGAATGGAATTTTTTACGACGAAGTCGACGACGAGAGGAAGTCACTGAATATTTCCTGCTCAGGTGATCAGCATCTCCTTTAGTTGAGATGGAAGATGATAATGTTAACGACATGTCATACATACTAAATCAATTTGAAGGGTCTATAAATAAAGCCGCGTATTTGACATCTAGAAAAAGAGGACGAAATTCCTCTACTTCGACAATACTCTCAATATCAACACCATTACTATCCCCCAGTAAAAGTGGACGTGATAGTGATATGATGTACACACTTGAATGTGACGAATTGGCGTTGCAAGTAGAGCATTTAAAAGATCAACTATCAAGAACTAAAGACGAAACTGAATTACTTAAAGAACGTCATATTAGACAAGTTAATGCTTTAGAACAAGAAATTAATAGCCTTAAAAAAGTAGCAGATCAAAGAACGGAAAAATATTTTTCTGAAAAAAAGAATTGGCAAGCAAAAATTAGAGAATTAGAAAGTAAAATTGTTAATGTGGAAGTTAAACCAATAAGTAGTTCTACAAAACCTATACCATCATTAAGTTCTATATCAGATCCTAGTAATGATCGAAATTTAGCAAAAATTGAAGAACAAATTCTATCTAAATCTGTAAAAATTAAAGAATTGAATACAAAAGTCGCGGAATATGAAGAAAAAATATGCAAATTAGAACAACAGTTAATATTCTCTGCATCAAATATTGATAAAAATTGTAATGCTGATGATTTATCTGAGTTGCGCGAATTAAGAAAACGTGTTAGTAGTTTGGAATTATCATTAAAAGGTAAAACTAAAGATGTTGAAAGATTAGAGCAAAAGGTAAAAAATCAGAATTTGTTAGTAGAAGAACTCTCTTCTGTTCAAGCAAAATTGAAGCTAACATTGCATGAATTGGAGACAGCCAGAGCTTTTGAGACTACTAATCAAGTATTGATAACAGAAAAAAAACAATGGTCCACTTTGTTTGCCGATACAATCAAGTTGGAACCAACTGATAGTAAAGTAATAAGTTCAAGTGATATAAATCCATTAGTTGTACTGAAAGCGTACACTAACTTACAAGAAAAGTACGCAATTTCTATCAAAATCAACGGTGAAATTGAAAGCAAAAATGGCGATTTGTTGCGGAAACTGAAGCAAAGCGAAGAATCCATCAACTCAAAGACTTTGGAATGCGACTCAAGTAGCAAGCAAATATCGTCTTTGTCGAATAAGTTGCAGTTAGCGCAGCAAAAGGCAAATTTGTACGAAGGTGAGGTCTCTACGTTGAGAGCGCTAGTCAAGTCTTACGATGCCGAAGCTAATTTTGGTAAAACAGAAATCAACGAAAGCGCGAATAGTAAAGACAGTTTGATAGCTACATTGCGCAACGAACTGGACAACATAAGGAACAATATTTCGTCGAAATGCGACTCAATTATTTCGACACAAAATTACTTACCAAATGCCGATACTTCTCATTCTCAAGTTGGTGCTGAAGACCTGCTTGCAGAGAATAATCAACTTAAAAATGAAGTTAAAAAGATGAAAAACTCGTTACACGAATTGCAGCACATGAACTTAATCGACTACGTTCCGTCCGAAACCAAAGTGCTTCACATGATAAACAACCCGTTCAGCAGTAAAGTCCAAAGCATTGGTAAAGAGATCCCTTCATTCAGCACACTACCGAATGAGAAGTTAAAGCACCTAGTTGCGGAGAATAAGTTATTGAAGAAGACTGTTAGTACTGAAAATAATGTTGCACCAGAAAAAACAAATCCCCAGGACCAAGCGAGTGCACTTAGTCAAGGCGAAGACTCAAAGAAGTTGAATCAACGCTTAAAAGAAATGTTCAAAGAAAGAATTACCACTTTTCGTGAGGCTGTTTACTTGCTCACGGGGTACAAAATCGATTTATATTCAGCAGATTCAACTGGTGGGTACCCAAAGTTAAAGCTGCGCTCCATGTATGCAGAAAATCCTGAAGATGCCCTTCTGTTTCAATGGAGGGATGACGCACTAGAGCTTATTGAAACCCCTTTCGTTTCCAAGCTCGATCCCAAGTTATTCGCATACCTAAATCAGTGCAATTCTGTTCCTTCGTTTTTGTCAAACGTAACGATTGAATTGTTCGATTCGCAGACGTTTGTATTGAATTAAAGTACATTATTTACATCTAAACATTGTATTATAAAACAAATTGAATCACCTCTTCATTTTTTCCTGGCAACCAACGATTTTTTGGTATTTCTTTGAGCACTTCCTCGCGGTATTTCATCCAAACCTTCTCCCTGTCTAGCTTCGCTACAAGCTCTTTATCATCTGGATATCTTATGGATTTCCGTCTGACATGATCTAAAAATTGTTGATCGATCAAAAATGTTTGCAACTGCAGCTTATGTACACAGAATAGTTCAACAGTAGTGTCCGCGATTATCGTCCCTCTACACTTGCCGTCACTGGGATCTAGTACACACGCTTCGCCGAAGAACATGGGCCAATTTAACGTGGCGATTTCTGCCATCTTATCCGTTTCGTTGTTCAAACTATCCAACGAATCTTGCTCCAGCGCATCCTTCAAATCCGCAGCTTGAGCTTTATGTAATAAATTTTCATACGAATGTATTTCCAAACTTAGCTTATACCTTGATACTTCCGAGTCTGTAATATGCTCCGGAGTGGTCTCCATCTTCTTCATTATATGCGACAAATAGCTTTGCTCTTCGGCACTAACTTTGGCGCTTGTGAAATTCTTTCGTAGCTTGTGATGGTACGCAAAATAGACATCATGATTATGTGCTTTCTCTTTTAAATCGCTGAGGATTCTGGTGTATATTTCCACCCTATTGGGGCGCTTGAACGCTTTGCACATACCTTTGATTATGAAGTAGAAGTAGTCAGGGACGTGGCCTTGTTCCACTAATACTTCTCCGGTTTTATACGTTCGTACTTGGCCCATGCGAGCTAGTCGGATCTGATCTTTACGGGACCATGATTTAAAGAGTCCACACGAGCCGATTATTTCCAACCGTGTATTCAACTCCTTCTCGGCTTGCGGTCTTATTATGTCATCAAAACATTTTAAATCGAATAATAAAATTTCACAAATTCCGGTGGAGTTGTACGTATTGAACAGATATGGCTGAAGGGGTCTGAATTCGACGACGGCGTCACTGTTTTCGTTTTCATTTGAGTTTTCACCATGGACGTTGTCATCATTATTATCAACGGCATTCTCTGACTCAACACATTGACTCCTTAAAGTATCGACTAGTTGTGAATCACCTCTGAATATTGCATCAATATGTCCAAACATATCATAGTTTCTAACGGTGCCAACTTGCACGTCTTGGGCCATTACGTTAGAAGCTTCCATAAATACTTTGACATCACCTTTAAGCAGTATGCATACGCCTTCAACATTTCTATCTTGTTTCATGAATTTTCCTGACACTGCAACTGCTCTGTATTCCACACACGATGCCAATTTTGATACGTCGCTGTTCGATAAACCTTGGAAGAAAGGGGCTAATCGCAAGCAGCTGCAGATCAAGTCAAGTTGATGAGCTTTTCTTACCATTGGGGCAGCAGCTAAAGATAATTGCAACTGACTAGGTTTAATGCACAACGTTTCAAACAGGTCAGCCTTGTATCCCTGCTTCAATTTAAACTGTTTTAATGCTGAAACGCCGTCACCACTTTCTTCATTTCCAGTGCTCGATTTTTGCAAAAGCTTGTTGGCTTTGGTGACATTACTGTTGTCGCAAGTGTCGATGATACTGACAAAACCGCCTTTATACGACGTATCTTGAAGCTGGTCAACAACTTTAACTAACAATGCACTTTTTCGTCTCATAGTTAGTGATACAACAGATTTTAACGACTTTTTTACAGTCAAAGATGGACTACCATGAGGAGATATAGATGGACTTCTGCTTCTAGGAAGTGCAGCGTCAGTTTGGGCCATACTCCCATTCTTCTGTTGAGATGAAGCTGAACGAAATGAAATTTTACCAGCAAGCGATGCTCGTAATCTATTCATCGTAGGAAGAATCTGGTCGTCGACATCGTCGTCCTTCTTCTCCTCCTTCTTCTTCTTTTTTAATGCCGCTTCGGCCTTTTTCTTTTCTGCTACGGCATCATTTCCCATTCGTAATCTCTTGTTTTTCATAAATAATTGTATCGATTCTTCGTATCGCTTACTACGTCTCAAGGCTATAGCATATACTTCGGCGGCTTGTAAGCTATCAGGATCTAGATTAAGAGCAGTGGCTAAATCCGCTAAACCTTGCTCATCATTTCCTACTTTTAAATTGACAACACCTCTGTTGTAATGGGAGATAAAGTCGTCATACCAGTTATACAGTCCTTCATTTATATGTGTCTGGATTTCAATTGCATGCGTGAAATGTAAAAGTGATTGCATGTACTTGCGCTGTTTAAAGTATAGTATCCCAAGGAATATTTTAGATAAATGAGGTTCTTTGCTGTGTAAGCCAGCTCTAGTGTAAAGTGAGATGGCGTCCTCAATCGCGTCCTCTTCTTCACAGCGCTTTCCATGGTCAAATAGATCCTTCTCGCCGCAATAATTGTTACGCTGGTGAAAATCAATCTCCATCATATTGTGAATTTGTATGTCAATAGGAACTTCTTTCGACATCTTTTTGATAGTTTTTTCCGCCTTGTCAAATGCTTTTATTGACTGCTTTAAATTGTCAGCTAAGTTAATGTTACGGTTTGATCCTAAATGCGGTAATTCGTCAGCTCTACTTACAATGGTCTCGGCCCTTTCGGTCACTAGTTCAGCCCTATCGTTTCCTTCATCATTATCTTTGACAGTTCTTGCATTCATTACATTCCAACAAACAGAAGCAATTTTCTTATCTAATCCACCAATCGTATGTTCTAGTAATAGATTGGGTACAGGACGTTGGAAAAAAACCTTGCTGGTATTGTCAATATCTTGCTCGCCTTCAGCAATCCCTTCGCGACTTTGTATAAGTGAATTGAGCGTATTCCCTGCACCCCATTTAGGTCTTGCACGAGGATCTAATAATTTTCCGGCGCTAATATCTCGATCAGAATATTTTGAAGCTTTTACAACCATGGCATTTTTTTTGGTCCGGACAAAAGCATTGTCACCTTCGACACTTTGATCATTTGATTCATCGTCTAATCTCGTGTTCATTGTAGCTTCATCGTCATTATAGTTCAGTTCATCTGATTCAAGTTTTTTTAAAACTTTGGCATCTACAAGATGCCTGTTACCTATATCAACTTTTCCAGCAACAACTTCATTTGAGAGCGACTTTCTAAATTCTTTAATACCATCAGGAATGAGACTTGAGTTATCTGTCCAATCGGCTAATGAATCAGGAGAATCAAATGATGATAATTCCGGATCAATAGTAGTGACTACATTACTCGTTGCTAATGTTTTTTTCTTCTTCATATTACCGTCTCCAGAATTATCATTGTCACTATTATCATCATCACACAATGTATCAGCTATCTCTTTAAAAAGTGGAATGTGTGGATATTTAAACGCAGTTTGCTTGGATCTTAATTGTTTGTACGTTTTTTCAATCGCGTTTTTATTATGAACAGCTTCAACCAGTGCATACAAAACTTGCTTATGAGTACCATTTTTTAGTATACTACCACAAATTTCCGAATACTCTTGACTATCGTATGATTCAGGAATCAACAGAACAGTAGCAATAATAGGGAATTTACGAGTTTCTACATCTGTCATTCTCTTGTTAAGAAATTCAAGAAATTTTACAGCAGATTGATCTGTTTTTGACTCAGCACATTCTATGAGAGCTACATCTATACCTGGACTATCGGGATCTGCATTATATTTTTTAATACTCTTTATACCCTCCCGTAAATCGCTAACAAAATAACACTTGGCAAATTCAGGACGTAATTTTCGACCTAATTCACGATTTTTTGAAAATATTAGCAATGTTGTCTTGTGCGCTATTGTCAGCTGCTTCAACCGAAGTGTATTGTACGCATCCATTTCGAGTATATCTAGTATGGTGCTTCCAAAGGAATGGTTTTAGGAACTTTTGATTCCAAATTTTTTTGGAAACGCTCTGACCGGCGGTACCAAAAGAAAGGAAGGACTTAGTTACTTAGTTACTTAGTTATTTAGTTACAATCGTATCGAAAACCCTCTTTTGCTCACGTAGTGCGTGCTTGGGTCATCGTTCGCCTTCACGCTTACAGGAGGTGAAAATGTGTTGACAGGTACTTTAGTCTCAGGAGCAACAGTCTCGTCGCTTACTGTATCCATCACTTTGTGGTCGAATGTATCCGCATCGAGTTCTTCGTTGTCTTCATTGTCTTCGTTACTCTTCTTGTTATTTTTTCTACGCAATCGACGTTGTGCTGATTTACTTAATTGTTTCTCAATAAGCACGGGATTACAACCAACGGGAATTTTTTTCACTTGTGTGGTAGCTTCTTTTGGATTTTCATCACCATCACTTTCCACTACTAATACTGGCTTTTTCACTTCCGTATGAATAGGTGTGGCATTGCTCAATCCCTCTGCATTTAAAAGAGAATTAATACTTTCTACACACAAATTACAGGCAGTTTTTGGACCGCGGATCAGTATATTGTTCGTATTTTTGTCCACATTAATCTTGGCACCTGAAGATTCAGAAAGTTTATTGACAGTTGCACCTTTATGACCAATTATAATAGAAATGGCACCCGGTGGAACGGCGATTTCTATCGTATTTTTGTTCTCGGTCTCTCGTTGTATGAACTCCATAACCGTTTGCTTTGCAGCCAAAACCTTGTCTTCGCTTCCCTCTAGGATGATGGTGCCATTCTTTTTTTTATCAACGTTGATAGAAACCCCAGTTTGCTCTTGTAATTTCTTGATATTCGAGCCATTAGAACCAATAAATGTAGAGAGAAGTTGTGGGTCTATAGCAACTTCAGCATGCTCCCTATTGATTTGACTGATTACTTGAGAAATCTTACTCAGACATGATTGCAAATGTGACGGGCTTGAAGCCTGTATTTCCAATGACAAAGAATTCTTATTTACTTTCAACTTGGCGTTTAGCTGGCTTTCTATCTCTTTAACACTGTACTTACCTTTTCCCAGAATGATTGGCAACATAAATTCTTCAATTGCGACTTTATCGTGTAACAAATCCCAGTTTTTTACCTTTTCTTTAACTAGTAATGTAAGTTTTTTAACGGATTCAACGTTGCCGCAAACCCGAATACACGAACATTTTCTGTCAATAGATAACCTTGTATCAGCAACCGAATTTAGTTCATCAATAACCACCGGAGATGTGATAAAACTTATGCAAGGAATACTCATGGCTACCGATAAAAATTCTAGCGGAAATGCACTATCCATCAGCTTAAAGAAATCTTTTTTGGCTGCCTCTAAGTTAGCCGACGAAGATTGCAAAGTAATCTCGCATGCGGTTGAATTGTTCGTAATGAACTGTAAGCTGTACTTACGCTCAAGTTTTTGAAATGGTTCAGTTGATTTGTATTGCTCTACGTACTTCACGTGTCTGTCATAAGCCGCTAAAGTAAACTTGTCGGTATTTGCCAATATGCATTCGACATGCCCTTCGATACTCGCGACTTCGTGCAATAAACCGCGAATTTGCAGTTTTCTTTTCTCGATATCAGAATTTATTTCCACAGTATAAAGTGAAGTAATAGTGTTAACCAAGTCGGTGAATGCAGCTGCATCCAACGCCGATAGATCAGACTTGATTGAAACAGCGTGTCGTAGGTCGGACAAAAAACTTAATATACCTCTTCTGGCGCCAAGTAAAGCCTCTTTTGTACCTCGCAATCGTAATTTATTCATGGATTTCAATACATCAATTTGCACGTTATGCTTTTTTTCAAGACTTTTTAAATTATTTCCCTCGGTACCAATCACACTAGAGTATGCTAACGGATTAATATCCAATAAGATGGATCCGAATGCAATATCGCCGTTTAAAAATCCAGTAATCGCAAGTTTCGCCTTAGTCACATCGGATTGCAGTCCTCGAATGCGTACAATTCCATCTTTTCTATTGATATAAACTGTAACATTGTACTGAAGTTCAAAGTCTTTTGCTGCACAATTAACGCCGCCACTTTGCAATGCCTTTTCATCGTCTGGATTAATAGGGAATTCTTCTTGATATGTTTGCTGTTTCAGCTCTTCCAATAATAGAATACCGCGATTAATATTTTCGACTGTTCCTCGAAGTGTGATTGAAACACACTCAGAATCAATATCAACATTTAAATTAAGCTCAGTTTGTAAAGTTTTACGCAATTCTACACTCTTGGCACTCTTCAATTGTATCGCAGTATCAACACTGCAGTCAATTTTAACGGAATGATTCTCCGAAAAAAGCTGTCGCAATCTATCCTTGACCTTCTGTCTACTCGCAGGATTAGTACTAAAAATTTTAATTTCTTTTCCCTCGAGATCAATTTTGGTGTCCGTGTGATCCTTTCGTAACTCAGATAAACTATTCTTATTAGACTTTCCAAGTAAGGGTGGAATACAGCTTTCAGGAACGACAATACAATCAATATCATTGGTGTAGTTCTTGAGCATTTGTTCTAAGTGCAATTTAGCGGTGAGGATTTTTGAGACATTACCACGAACAATTAATCGAAATGGTTTTGCGTCATCACCCTCTTCATGATGCAGATACACTCCTAAATCTTTCTCCAACTGCTTAACAATTGCTCCCTGATTTCCAATAAAGCAACCCAAAATTACACTCTTGCTGCCTTCAATAACCTCAACAACTTCTTTGTTCTCATCAATAATTCGATTAATTTGAGATACCGTTTGATTGACATTATTGCGAACACCTAAAATACAAATCGTATTCAAATCCTTGTCAACATTGATTTCAACGTTGTTTTCAGAGCTAAGAGCAGATATTGTTGCTCCATGTTTACCGAAAATGGCTGGGACCATACTGCTTTCAACATTTAATACAGTCTTGGCAGAATCAATACTAAGTATTTCATTTTTAGCAGCAACTCTATTTTCGTTGAAACCGGAGATTTTACATACCTTTTTTGCGCGGCTTATATCAATTTTCACGTCATGCTTCAATTGAATTGAATGAAGTAGACTGAACTTATTTAATATTAACGACACAATAGTTTCATCGCGACATTCGAATTCATCAACATCTGTATTAATAATGTCATTAATTTTATCTATGGCACTATTTATAGTAGCTTCGGTGCCTAAGATAGTTAAACTGCCCTCATCCACTGAAGAACCACTACGATTTTCAATTTTAATGCTGACACCACAACTTTTTTCTAATTGTGTTAATTGTTGCCGATTTTTACCGATAATATGAGACATTTTTAATTGCGGGACAATTAATCGATGCTCGATCAGACTAGAGGCATCACATTTTATATTTGCGACAAGCTTCAATTTTCTAAGAGCAAGCTGAATCTCATCGATGCGTTTTTCAATGGATTTAAGTTCTGCATATTTCAACTTTCGCTGACTTTTAATATCATCTAATTCTGATTGAATTGAATTATACTCGATAAGTTTTTTTTTCTGTTCTTTTAATTTGTTCAAATCTCGAATAAAATTTCTCTCATCTACGCTAGATTGTGTAGTAGTTTCATGCTTCAACTCTAGTCTCTCCATTTTAGCTATTAACTCTTCCTCAGTTTCTTTAGTTCTGCCAATTTGAGATAATTTTGACGTATGTAGCGAAATCTTTTGATCCAGTTGATCTAACACTTCCTTAACTGCCTCACGCTCCTTCTGTAGCTGCTCTATTTGAAGGAGCGAAGTCTCTTCATTTAAAGCTGAAGTATTGTCTATCATTCTCCTTGATTCCCTGCCTTCACCGACTTCGCCAGGTTAGAATTCACGGTTCGTTGAGTCTCCAGTCAGATCCTATCTGGCATCCACACCGCAAATATGGATTTAAAAAAAGAGAAGGAAAAATTTGGATTTCCAAGTGCAAATGAAGTCTTCTCTTTTAAAGCTTTATATTGTTTTATGCTTCTACATTCTGCAAATTTATGTCTTGCAAACGAATGGAATAAATGAACCTAGTATTGTTCTGACCATGATAAGTCGCGACGAGGCAGTAAATTTTAAAAGCAATTTAGCGCTTTGGCTTCCAATCGTAGACTATTTTACAATTCTTGTTGACAATAGGACGGTTGATGATTCTCATGCAGCAATTAATCAAATATTAGAAGGACGAGCTAAAGGTTATAAGATTATAGACTATGTGTTTGATGGTTTTGGACCATCAAGAACGTTATCACTACAAGAAGCGTGGAAACATTTCCCCCAAGCGACGCATGTTATTATTGGGGATCCTGATTGGAAACCTGATACAGTAACGATGTCTAAATCTGCTCTTGACTTTCAACATACCGTTTTTCGTTTTACTGTTTACGATAGAAGTGGTATAACCTATAGACAGATGGATTGGATGCTGCTGCATCGTGAGGGTTTGAAAATGCGGTATAATTTACACGAAGTTTTAGATATAGGAGTTGAGTCTTATTTTGTAAAATCTATCCCATGGGTTGCACATGAAATTGAGCAAAAAGGAAGTTGGCATACTACAGTTGGGCACAATAATTCGTTTAGTCTTAAGAGACTAATGTTTGATGTATCCCTACTTGAAAAAGATCTGGTAGAATACGGACATGACCCTCATACTCATAATTATTTGGGGATAACTTATCATGGTATCATTGAAGAATTGTATAAACAAAGCAATAAGGTAATCACTACAGAGATCGAAAAATATATTACCCTTGCATCTAAATATCTGATGCTGAGAACAACATCTACATATGAGTCTGAATTTGCTGAAGAAAGATTGTATTCAGCGATGCTATTAGGGAGTATTTATATTAACATGTTCAACGATTTAACGAAAGGGGAAAAGTGGATGCAAATATGTTATACATATGACGAATCCAGGACAGAATGTGCTATTCATCTAACGAGAATCAAAGTAGCACTCGGAGATATATCCGGCGCAGTTGAAATAGTAACTAAACTAATTCGTTTAGAGCCACCAAAAAGAGCAGGTATGCTTAACTTTATCAACGTTTGGACTTGCACCATTCCCACTTTGGCTCTTGAAACACTAAGTCAATATGCATATTCAAGTGGCAATCAACAATTGCCCTTTTTAAAATATTTATTATCGTTAAGACGTATGGTCCAGGATGGACAATGCGGTAGTACTGATACTGTGGACCAAATTTTGTCTCATTTGCTCTTGCAAATGTCTAACAGTGAAGTGACCACGAAAAGGTTGCTGTCGATGTCAGCATCAGAATTATGTTCTCATGAAGACTTACTCCATTTTTTAATGCAAGAAGAGTACAAGATTCATCCATGCTATGAATTCAAGGAGGAACAAAGTAAGATTAAAGAGTGTATTGATTTTAATGAAATACTTGCTCCTCCATTAGAAGAGTTACAAATAAATCAAAAAAAGGAATTGGTTGGAGCAGCTATTATACAAGATATCGTCCATCACGCGTACAAAGGCAATGCATCTTATATCTACAATTTGGGCAGACCATATCGAGTGTTGTTTGCCGAGTACTTCAGTGACCGAAATATATATTCTCTCCTTGGATATGTTGCAAACACTGAAGACAAATTTGATATTGAAATCGTTGTGGTTACACCTGATGAGGATCGCATAATCAATATCATGAATAAAATAACAACTTGTCTCCCAAAAGATATGCTAGAGTTAGTTACTTTCATTAAATTGGATATGAATGACTACATACCCAGAATCAATATCCAACTGTCGTATATCAGAAATCATGTTTATGGAACTGGTTTTGCACTAGACGATATAGAAGAGTACGGCTATGATTACATTGAATATTTTGGCGGTCCATCACTTAGTCCGTTTTACGAGGAGCATTTAATTGCAATCGCTAACATACTGAACCCCATAGGGGTTGCTGGTGTAACCTACTTCAGTGAAAACAAGTATAGTTCTCAAATCAAGCGACTAATCGAAGGCAGGAACAGCTCCTTTGTTTACCCGTTTAGTTACGAGCCGGCTAGACTAGTTAGATATTATTTAGATACGTTTGGACTCTCGTTTTTGAAGTCAGATAACAACCTAGTACAGTTTCTTGCGGCAGATTTTGATAATTTATATAATTTTAATAACGTGGCGCATAATTTAAAATTAATGGATAAAGTAAAACCGTCGAAAGTGCTATCCTTTACAAAAGAAGAGTTTAAATTTCATATAGTGAAAACAGGATTGCATATTTTGAACTGGTTTCCAAATACCTACGTAAACCCTTATGACGATATGGAACAGAAATCGTTCAGAAGAATCAGACAACTTGGTGCGCACGATTCGTTCATCATAGAGGATGTTACGCCTTATTTTCGTTACACGAGCTACGCGTGTAAGCATGGTGCCGCTATATACGGTCGCGCGTATGTAAATGAAAACTTTCTCCAATCAATTATGAAGGATAATGATGTCTACATAATTCCGAGAACAAAAACGCTAGGATTAGCGCTGTATAATAATCCTAATATTAGTATCAAAGCGTATTTGCGACACTATTCATCGTCAATGACAGGCTATTCAGTTGTCGTGTCAAGTGCAATTGCAAATGAGGTAAATAAAATTTTCATGACAAAGGAAAAATATACATATGAAAAGCTTTTGGCGGGTTGTATTAACTCATTCGCACCAGATTTTGCGCCCACCATTAAACAAGCTCTGATTGGCTTCTTAGATCAGTTGGAAAAAATGAGTGTCATTACTATTTGGTATCACTCTAAAGACTATACACCAAAGAAAAATATAAATTATATTAAAAAACGTGGAGGACTACGTATGACGTACACAATAGGAAGCGACGACTATAAAATTGACGTTGATCGTAAGAGAATACAAATATTTGACACTATGGTGCGAAACAGAAGAAACACTTCGAGTCAGGAGACTCCTGTACAACAACCCACACTTCACGGCAATGAAACGGATAGGAAAGTTGAAGCAATTCACAATAACACGAATACTTCGAGTTTGCGCGATGACCTCACGCAACAGCCAAAGTCTTCGGTTTTTGAAATAAGCGGCAAGATCGATAATGTGCATAAAACTAACCCTGCTACAAAACACATCCCTCCAACAAAAGCTCCATCAATGGAATCGCAAAAAGTTATGCTTGATCAAATGAAATCACATGTTGAAGCAATGGCGCATACTCCTGTGAGAACATTTAAAAGATTTATATTCTATGAGGACGATACTGCTGTCAGAGAGTCTAGTACAACAAGCTCCAGCTCCAATACACTACAAGTACCTGAGTACAGAAAACTCGGTTGCATTAATTCCCGTAATCAGTCATGTTTAGAGCCCGTTAAAGTACATCGTAAAACAGGCCAGTTAATGTATTATTCCCTCAATAAGCTGAAATTTGATATAGAGCAGTTGCAATATATATACTCGATAACCAAGAGCGAGGTAGCGAAAGAAGCTTTGCAGAATTTAAACAAACTCATGCCTTTGGTTGCGGAAAAAAAAATTCCTTTTAAGCTGACCGCAGATGAATACTCAATCAGTAATGGATTTCTCAATCGCATAATTCATGCGAAAAACGACATTTCTACCACAAGTTTTATACCCGATGGTGCAGTCGAACAGCTTAAACTGATTTCTGAAGACATTAATACTATAGACTTCATTGTGTTAGATGAAATTTTACACGAAGACGCACTGAGAGTACTGAATACAATTTTACTTCAGTCCACGATATGGTTTGATATTACAAACGGAGTGGTCTTTGCAAGTCATCATAATGACGGCTTATTTCATAATTCATTCAAAGGTTTCAGTGACGAAATTGCAAAATCTTTGTCGAATACCATTAATGGAACCATGATCTCGTTTGACGTTGTGAAATATTTTGTTTGTTCTATGGCAGTGGGATCTAATACATCTAGCCCAGTGATGGTAGCAAGTATAGACCAGATTGCTGCCATAGTTTGGCTGAATAATGATTTAACCAGCGAATCAGCGGCAGAATACGATGGAATACGATTGTATGAAGCTGCAACCATGCGAGGCTTATGGACGAAAGGATATGCCGCTAATCTATTTGTACATCCTGATTTTGTAGGAAATTCTTCCCAGCTTCTTCCTAATATACAAAGTCTTAGTTTTACCGACAACATGAACTATGAAAATATTCAACGTATCAATAATAGATTAGTGATAGTAGGATCTTTGCGACCGTTTGTTATAAACACAGGCGACAAAAAAGAAGTTGTAGGTGGATTTGCATCCAAATATTCGCTCGCATTAGTTATCATACTTGGTACAAAGAAAAAGTCTATTTAGTTATTTGTTATTCGATACTGTTTTTAATTGTACATATCATCTTCATCATGCTCACCAAAATCACCGTCATCCCCTCCAAATGCAGCATCGCCACCATTATTGAATAGGAAATTAATAGCGATATCTAAATTGTTATCACACGATCGATAAGCTTGGACAGCAGTTTGTCGCGAGCAACCACATATTTCTACAATTTGATCTACTTGATTCATTTCTTCTTGGGTTAGCTGAATAAACTGAGCTCCAGGTGGAGGTCCACCCATACCTAAAGTCTGCTCGAATTGCTGTATTTGTTCAGGTGACATTTGAACCATTTGCATAAGGACTTGGACCTGTTCTGGGGTCATGTTCATTTGCTGTGCCATTTGCTGTATCATATTGTTACGTTGTTCAGGTGGCAAACTATTATACAATTGAGAGATCATCGCAACTTGGTTTCCTAAACCAGCTTGACCAGACATATCAGGTAAACCGCCTGGCATACCAAATGCATTAGGTTGCGGAACTGGTGGCGGATTTGTGGTGATTGGTTCATTCATCATCGCCAAAAATGCTTGTTCATTTGCAGTAATGGCAGCTAGTAATGATGGATCTTGAGAACCTAACAACTGCAATAATTGAGGAAGAGCGGCAGGATTTGTTTGAATCAGACGTTTCAAATCATTGAATTGAGGATGCTGACGCAATCTATCTAAGTCATTGGATCCAGTTGTAGGTGCTGCAGGTACATTAAGAGGTGCTGTGGTTGTTGTTGGTGGACGCATCATTTGAGGTATGCCACCAGACATTAGGATTTCAAATGCTAGATCAGCGTTTCCATTAGATGCATTCAGTGCAGCCCTTACCGCAGCATCTGAATGTCCAGTAGCAGCCATCAAGTTATCTATTTGCTCTTGTGACACATTTGCAGTTGCAGCAACATTTTGGTTGACAGGATTATCTACAGGAGTTGGTGCAATTGTTTGAGCGACTGGTGCAGGAGGAGTTATAGGCGCTATTGTTGGTTGGGTAGTTGTAGCAGCAGATACACTCGCTGTTCCAGCTCCTCCGGCGGATGGTGTAGGCTTTGCAGCAGTAACCATAACAACCAAAAAATCTTTTTCCGTTAATCCTAATTCACTAAATGGTTTAGAATCTACCAAAACTTTACCACCGTGGATTAATTTTTGTCTGTCTACTACATATTCTGGATTTTTTTCCATAATTTTTTCTTTTAAAGTCAATACTGTGTCGCCATCATTTGCTTCTATCTGGATCATATTGTTTTTCAATGTTTTTACTTGAACAATCATCTTTACTGAATAGATGAAACAAAGGATAGAATTGAAAAATTGATTGACGGAATGCAACTTCCAATTTTTTTCGTTTTTCTGTTCTTTTCTTCTTTTTCCTTCTCGGGACCGGATTTCGACCCTAACCATATGGAGGTAGATTTAGGTACATTAAATCAATAGTTAATGTGTGTTCAACAATAATTACAATTACCAACAGTCTACAATATACCTTTTCTCACTATCCATCATTTTTAGAAACTTGATTGCCTCATCAGCGTTTAATTTACCATGTAGTACAATTATATCCTGAAAAGCTCGTCTAACATCTTTAGGCATATTCTTTGCTGAACCAGCTACGTAAATATAACATCCATCTTCTAATGCTTTCCATATACTTTCTCCAACTGCCTTAAGTTTATCTGTTACATAAACTTTTTCTGGTTGATCCTGTGAAAATGCAGTAATAACTGTCTTGAAACTATTGCTACTTGTTGTATTTTGTAATATTGTATTAATTTCCATGGAGTCATTTATACGGTTGAACTCATCCTCATATAAGTAGTCACAATTTTGCTTTCTGCACCCAAAAAATAATAAAAAATTATGAAATCCTTTGTTAGGACTTAAATGCAACCTTTCTTCCATGATCGCTCTCATGGGAGCAATACCAGTTCCAGGACCGATTAATATTATTTTCTTATCTATAGCAGGGGCGTTAAAAGCGCCTCTACATAAGATAACTTTTACTTTAGAATCTAAAGATATATTTTTTAGATACTGCGAACATATTCCTTCAATTTTTCGACCCAGTTTAGTTTTATATTCAACTAACGCCACACATATATGGATTTCTCGACTATTTACCAAACTAGTGGAAGCAATGGAGTACGACCTAGGTCTTATCAGTGGGATAGTTTCCAAGAGAAAGTCTAGTGGTGGACATGCACTATGAAAATCTTCAAGCACGTCTATGTAACTTCGCCTTTCTTTTACACAGTAATTAAAATAAATATCATTACCAGCAGCTGAAGAAATTTCAATTAATTTATCTCTTTGATCTTCATTTAAAGTAAACGATGCCAAGGATTTAAAGAAACTTCGTTGTGGCAAACCACAAATATCGAGGTAAGTTCCTAATATAGTTTCAAGTAGCATTGTACTACCATCGCCTTTGATTCTATTACGTCTACAATTTTTTTGGGTACCAGATTTCAAAATTGTTACTCGAGTATCAAGAGTAATCAAATTATCATTGCGTTGAATTATTTTGAGTACTCTAGTTATACTTGTCGCACAATTACAAGGATAAATTTTTACTACATCTCCTGCTAGAAACGAATGCGTAGAGTATTCTGCACTATCTAATTGTAAGACAATGTGCCTCACATCTTGATGCCAACTTAATTTAGTTAAACGTTTAACTGCAGTCACTCTAGCGATTGAGATATTCCCATACAGGGAGCCAACTAGATCACTATCAGATGCAACAAAGTCTGCATCAACCAAATTGATATTTAGCATAGTTTTGTACACAGGAAGATACAACTTGTGACCCCCTTCATTTAATTTTAACCCTAAATTATTAAATTTGGACACAATACTTTCTATCCAGGCATCTAAAGCTGTTAAATATCCGTACCTTGCTTGATCGTCGCCTAAACCTATTGGCAAAATATCTGTAGAACCTAATTGCTTTAGTCTCATTTGCAACTTTCTAGCGGCTGCATTGTATTTGTCATACGAAGAATCTCCAAGACCGAATACTGCATGCTGTAATTGTATTAAAGTATGATTTGTTAACTTTTTTTGTAGCAGAAATCGCCAAAAATTTTTCATATTACTCGGAATCTCACCATCACCAGTAGTAGAAATGATAAAAATGATTAACTGTTGCAACTGCAATTCAGAAATATTGTACTCGTCGCATGACTTGACACTTGCAGATATCTCGAAGCGGGACTCAATCAATGCACATAATTGGAAAGCGACGTCTTCAGCTGTTCCTGTTTCACTTCCATACAAAATAGTTATCGAAGAATTATTTTGTACAAAATCACTAACAGGGGAGAATGATGCCATATTTTAAAGCCTATAACTCCTGCAGTCTGGATTGCCTTTTCTTATCAATGGTGGAGTATTTTATTTTTTCTTCCAAAAAAATTCCGAATTCCAAAGAAAATCAAATTATAGAACTAGATAAAAGAGAATTAAAGCATCGCCTAAAGTAATAAGTGTCGAGGAATAATTAAATAATGTAAAATTTCTTTCGCACGCTCTATAGACTAACTATTCTACTTCTTCGTTATACAATTATAAGTACGCTTTACATCGTCAAAGTACGATATTATTGAGTGTAGTTTTGAAAACATTACCAAGTCGATACTACTATTTAAACTTACATTAAAACATTTTCAACTTTCCAAAATTTCCCGGCCCTTAATTCACCGTAATTTCTTAACGGAGAGTTGAGGGAAAAAAGTAATCCAAATGATCACAATAGTGATCACTCTACTTTTGCTGTTACTAACAGCATCTGTGAATAATGCTGTGGATACAGGTTTTTGGTATGGCGATACGCGACCTCCTAGCACTCATTATGAGACAGTCCCATATGTCGATATGACTGTGAGATTAATTCGTAGTATATTTGATGGTCCAGGTAAACATTTAGTGTCTGACCCGTATAATTCTGGAAGCGAATTATACATTGGATTAACAATAAACAGGAGAGCATTTGATACGCAGTTTGTACAAGATTTAAGTACCGCACTAGGAATATCGGTTAATCGTATCTATGTGATTGGTGTTTCAAAAGGTAAAGTACACTACACATGGGAAAGTTCAAGTGTAATAGTACAATTTGCAATATTAGAGAGGAATGTTACAAGCGACTTGACGCTTCTTGAAGTTATTGCTTCATTAACTAATCAAATTCAAGATAAATCTAGTGCGGTCTACACTGCTAATACCAATACAACTTGTGATATTGATAAAGCATGGGGTTTAGTGGTACAAGGCTGGGACATTTCACTGAAATTATTATATTCAATAGAGGTTATTGGTGGTGATGCTGTAGTTGATAACTATCTTAATCAGGGTGGACAAGGTATATGTGATTTACCAGCTGCAGTAAATATTTCTATGTACTGTGAATTCGAAAGATTTTTTGAAGATGACGTCTCAAACGCATTAAATGTAAGCTACTATAGGATTCAAATCTTATTTGTGAAAACATTTGCATTAGATTCTGTGCTAGTTTATTTCCGAATCAACCCACCAATACCAGGATCAATTGAGCCAAATATAACAACTGCAATTGCCAATCTGCATTTACAAGTACTTAATCCATACAGTACTTTATACACAGGGAATGTAACTGTTCGCGTTGATTCACTTTGGGGCGTTTCAAATACTTTGACAAGTGTGAGAACGCAGCAAGCAACTTTCACTAAAAAATATTATGACTATGATTCAACTCGTCTACTGTCATCTAAACGAATGTCTTTACTTACAGCCTACGATAGATGTAAAATGAATCGACGTTGCAATTGGGGAGAATTAAGTCTAGACCAATCAACAAATGATGTTAGATATTACCAGAGGTTATTTGATAGAGGTGAATTAAGTAGTATTAACCTTTTCCTAGATTTTCAAGATTGGAGACTTGGCAGTAGGGGTTTTAGTTGGTCTGGCCAAATCCCACCAACAGAACGGGGTAAAACGACTTTAAATCGAGCCAGAGCGAGTACCGGAGTAATAACTGGTGCACACTTCTGGCCATTTGATTTTCAATCATTAGGTCCAGATATACCTTGCTTTCAGTTAGAACGTAATCAAGGTCTAGTGCTTGATCGTATTTTACATCAGACTCAGCTAGACAAGCAAGAAGCTTTTGTAGATGATATCAGAGGTAGAGTAGACTGGTGGTCGAATAATTTAGATTTAGCTGACATGGGACCTGTATACAGATCCAGAAAAGACGTTAGACAGCGATCCCGTTTTATTCGGGCTGACTTTACCAGATGGTGGGAGAATGAAATCGAAGAATTGAAACAGTTGAATTCATCTATGTGTGTAAATGAAATGTGCTCACTGTTATTTGATACTACATTAGGAACGATGGTGGGTGCTATTGATGCCGTCGGCGTAATTAAAGAGACGGATGGTGGAAATGAAGCAGCTATTTTTACTTTTAATTCCATTTATTTGGGACCCGAAGTTATGGTCACAATAGTTGGACAAAGGCCACTAGTATTAATAAGTAAGACTACCGCAGTTATCAATACTACTTTTCACATTAATCCAGGAACACTTGGAGGGTTCCCGGGCGGTGGAAGTGTAGCCAGGTATATAGACGATGCACTCATAGATCACCCAAGATCTATATTAATATGCCAACTAGGAGATTACTGTGTAGAAAATGGCAGCAATGATACGTTTACTAATTACACCATTGTTTCTAACAATATCAATGGACCAGGTTCTGGCAATGTTCGAGTGAATACATTCGTTATTTCCACAAGCGCAGATGATATAGATGAAGTTCAGTATATCCAAACGTCTGCACAGTCAGGACAAACGTTAGCAGGAGGATTCGTGATACATTTTAAGGGCTTTAATACAACAATTATTCCCCATGATGCATCTGCGTTATATTTGAAAACAGTGCTGGTGGAAAATCTTAATCTTATATCGCCATCAAGTGTTGACATAAGTCGAGATAGACAAGCCAACGAAGAAATCGGAGTTGGCCTAATTGAAGTTACAAGGTCATTACAAGACGACCAGCAAGGATTTCGTTGGAACATAACTTTTAGCTCGGCTATTGGAAATATAGAAGAGATTAAAGTTACTAATTATCTGCAAGGTTTACAGGCCAATGTTGTAACGGGAACTGTCCAAGACGGAAATGAAATTGGCGGCCATTACACGTTAGATTTCCAAGGCTATACCACCGCTATGATATACTCAAATGAAACAGCTAGTGGATTGAAGGCAAAATTACTTGCATTACCTATAGTTTCTTCAGCATATGTAGAAAGAATTGACCCCTTCGAGCCGCTTTGTGATGACGGTTTATGTTTCAACGGACCTCATCAATCCCGTGGATTGGTTTGGACAGTATATGTAACCACAAACGGCTCATACGATAATACTTCTCCGACATCGCCAACAAGCCCATTAAGTATGACTACTGCTAATTTTTCTAGGTTTTCTGCTAATAGTTTTTTAACTGGGATTAACGCTTCTGTTTCCATTAGTTATGAACCAACGACGTCTCCAAATGAGTTAGTTACGAAATTAAATTTGAATGACCCATTTTCATTGGCATTTGGCGGCGCTGGCGCCTCTTACGGTGGAAAAGGTGGTCGTGGATACTCTGAAATTCCAACTGCAGCAACATATAACGACGACGGGATGACCGAACTACTTGGCGGAAGTGGTGGCTGTATGAAAGGAACATCACCCTTTGAGATAAATTCCGTTTTAGGTCCTGTAAGTGGACAAGGTGGCCCGGGAGGTGGCGCTATGGAAATTATTGCAGCGAATGACATTTATATAGGTAGTTTTGGTGTCATTTATGCCCGAGGAGGAGATGCGGAACAATCAGCAGGTGGTGGTGGCGGCGGCGGTAGTGGTGGTGCTATCAAATTCGCAGCCGGTGGTGTTGTCGTAAATGAAGGACTATTGGATATAAGAGGCGGAGATGGTGGATATGGTGGTAGCAGTGATGCAGATCGTGCAGGAGGAGGAGGTGGCGGTGGTAGAATTGCTATTAATGCACAATCTATCGTCCTTTCGAACGGAAAAATATTGAAATCCGGTGGAACTTGCGGTATAGCAAAGCTTGAGGTACAAGATACAGTCGTTGTGGTCAATATAACAGTCCATTCTATCATGTTAAGTCCACTTGACGACGTTTCTTTGGTCCATTTAGGGATATTATTTGTGAATAATTCGATAGAAACAAAGTTTGTCTCTGGGATTTCAGTAGATCAATCATTATATACTTCCAATTCCAGTGGTAATTCGTCCGCTAAATCCGCTATTATTTCAGAGATTAATTTAGAAGTTACGCTCGATCCAAAGTATAATTCATCCGATTTCCCATTTATTCAACAGTTATTCAATGAAAAGTATGATTACAACATAGCCGAAGTATATTTCCTCAATGTGACACTTGGGAATTACACTGTGAAGGAAATATCCACCATCGAATCGATACCAACTGAATGTAATAATAACGGGGAAGACGGCATTATATACTCACAAACAAAGACTACTACAAGTATGTATGTCCGAAGAACGAATGGTGCCGAAGGCACTTCCCGCGCATTATTTTTATCGAATCGTGAAAGTACGTACACTGACTCTGGCTCTTATAGAGAGGCACCCTTTTCTTGGAATGGACCGATTATTCCAATAGAGGCATCAAGACCAACGAGAGTAACTTACTATACCAGGTTAGATGCAGTAGAAGGTGAATCAAAGAAGGCAAATTTTGGTGTATTATTTTCGCTACTTAGTAGAGGCGAGGCTGGATTAAATGTCTCATCAGTGATTGGTGTTTTTACGGGAGATAAGATTACCCATGGTTCCAACTTTGGTTCTGCAGTCGACGAAAAAGTTTATTTGAAACGTAGTGTTACACTATGGGATTATCCGACATTCGATCGTTGGTACAAAGTTGATATACACATCAATTGGGATAATCACACGTATTACATAGCACTGGATGATACCATTATGGTGTCTAACAGTAAATTTACTGGGGAAGATATCGATGGTTTACGTTTGTCTGTAACAAGAGCAGTAGATGTATGGTTCGATGAAATTTATGTGGGATTTGATAATACACTTGGATTTACATGTCCAACAACATCCCGAACAGGTACAGAAACCGTAGCTCCTGAACAGCGACATTGGTCATTACAAGAAGTCGCGGGTGGTGAAAGTTCGTTTACTGAGTATAGTAAAATGACTAGACACTACTCACATCTAGATGTCACTGGATCCGTTCCTTTTGATGGCGGAGGTAACATAAAAACGTTTCAAGATATTAAAAATCGATTTGCATCCGGTGATTATGCTATTACTCAAGGTTTTTTACATGCCGGTGCGTTACAATATATCACTGGTAGTTTAAGAAGTGGAAAGACACCATCAGGTGTCAGTAATACATTAGTCTCTGAAAAAGGTTTGTGGTATTCAGCAAAGGATGGTATAGGCGGAGCAGGAGATGGTAGACAATACTGGTATTCTGAACATAATTTTGTATCAGATTTATCAGAAACATTAAATGGCGGTGTTGCTGCTTGTAGTTCGCAAGATTTGTTATCTTGGCGCTTTGAAGGCTTTGTTTTTCATTACACTAACTTAAGCGATATGGTATACGGAACAAAAGGACCATTTTACGTAGAGAGGCCAAAGGTTAAATTCAACTCCATAACTAATGAGTATGTTATGTGGGCAGTCATGGATGATGCAGAGCGTTCATTAGCGATGACCTCAATAGCGACGTCACCTTATGAAGATGGCCCATTTTTATTTAGACGTTCATTTTACCCTGACGGAAATCGTACAAGAGATCAAGTTATATATATAAGTGATGATGGTGCACCTGTGCTTGCTAGGACATATTATTTAACAGTAGAATATTTATTACCTGCTGCGGTGATGCAACCAGTTTGGGAGAGTGTAAAAAATAAACAAGACGGAAAAACTAATTTCAGAGTTAACTATCATCGTGGTGTGTATGATATTGGCTATGATAACTACCATGATATTTTTAATCAGAGATGGCGAGGCGAAGATGTCCAGTATGAAGTAGTGTGCATAAATAAAATCGATCCTACTAAAAGAAGAGTAGTAGCTGCTGGTAATTATACTGTAGCTGGTACTGTTTGTAACGACCCTGAAGAGAGAAAAGAGGTACTTGGTCAGGGCAATCCAATTGTGACAACATTGTTTGTTAGTCCAGCAAATCCTAATAACTCATGGTGGATTCAAACATCTGTACCTGCAGTAAAAGCACAACCTTGGGCCAACAGTTACAGAGATGGATATTGTGGAATTCGTGATTTGCAAGAGAGTATTAATGTTATGGATCCAGCATTGGAAAGCTTTCTTCCTCAATCAAGAAATGATTGTTCTAACATTGTTGATAATCCTGTGCATGTATCAGTTCAAGATAAATTAATTGGTGTTCAAAGAGTAGTCACATCTAGAAGAGCTAAATTTATGGCTATTTCTCGTTTAACCGACGATATGTTAGAGACAACAGGTTATCTAAGTTCGTACGAAGGAGAATTGAATTCAGGTGATTTGATTTCGATGATTATCGAAATGGGACAATTTGGTTACAGTGCTGGTGATCAAATAAGATCAACTTACACACCCCCAGTTAGATCAGAATATGAGACAGCAAATGATTATGCCACTAGATTTATGCAGTATATACAGAATTATAATGACAGAGCTACTTATTCGCTTGCTTGTGTGCTCGATGGTATATGTCCAGTGAATTACAAAGATCAGATCAAAGTCGGCCAGAATTAATAGTTGTAATTTGAACCAATGATGTAGTTGATAGTAAGTATATTTTAGAGATGTATAATTGTGAAGTAAATAAAATAAGCTTTATGTACCGGCTTCGTTGACTTTCGAAAATTTTAAATTTAGGCGAAGGACTCCAGCCATTTGAATTTGTGAAGTGCTCATAGAGGAATTTACGTATTCAAGTTTATCTAAGAAGGGATAGAGAAGCAAATGATTTAGATTTGCCTCCGGAAATTTTAAATTCAGCCTTACTATAAGTTAAACAAAAATGCTCGCACCTAAGAAAAAACTATGGTCAACTCCAATTGAAGTTATTGAGAAATCGATAGAAATTCTGGGTATCAAAAGTGATGACATTGTGTATGATATTGGTGCAGGAGATGGCCGATTTGTCTTAAATTGTAGAAAATTAACAAATGCAAAATGTGTAATTGGGATAGAAATTGATGAAATTAGAGGAGAAGAGGCAAGAAAAATGCTTCAAAACAATGGTTTTCATGACGAAAACTTGTGCAAAATTGTAATTGGTAATGCACTTGAGCTCGATTATTCTTCAGGAACTGCATTTTTCATGTATTTAATACCAAGAGGACTTAGAATATTTATACCAATACTGCTATCTATGCCCAGAAATAAAATCGTCAAGATAGTTACTTACATGTCACCATTACCCGATTTACAACCAAAAGAAATAATAAAAGTGACGACAAATTGCCATCAAGATGCACAATGGCCTATATATTTTTACGAACTAGAACCAAATGTTGATATTTAAACTTGTATAAGTATGAATTAAATTGTTTTATTAGTGTCACATAATTACAAAAAAATACAGATAAGGCACACAAATTCTTCTTTTTGAATGATACCAGAATCATTCCAACTTGTCAGCTGGAATTTTCGATGCTGCATTGTTACCTTCAACTTCTTTTTCAACTGAATTCTGTTCCTCTGCTTTAGAATTCTTTTTTTCTGCTTTACTTTTCTTTTCTTTTGAGCCTTCCTTTTCTTTTACATCGTCAATCGATTCCATCCATTTTAATCTTCTTTTATGATCTAATTCACCATCAAAAAATTGACGATATAACTCCTAAATAATTTTATAGTATATAATTTATCATAGTTAACGACGAAGTATATAATTATAATACCTTTGTAAGAACCAATTTACGCTCCTTTAATTTCGCTATGTCGACTTTCAAAGTATATATATCTTTCAATAATTCATCACCAGTAGTTTGAAGGGTATTGTCCATATTTGAAGAAACTGAACTGGAACTGGTAAATAATCAGACAAAACGTTATATTCCTGTCACTAGGCGGGATAAAAATGACCGAACTACCTCTATATTAACTTAGGTACCTTACTTGATTCTCTTAGAATCGAGGAATTCTTCTATTTGGTAGGTAGTCCAGAATGGGTGTGAGATTTCTCAATGAAAATTTGCTGCAATTTGCAAAATTGCAATTATTTTCAAATTCTACTTCCCATTCTTCTTCTTCGCAAAGAATTATTAGCCGCAATTACCAGATTCCGAATTCATTTGCGACTATATTGAATCAAATTAATCGTTATAGGTTGATCTAGAACTTAAAAATCATGTTATCACGAGGATTATACGCATAATTTAACTCAGAGGTTCAAATAATGTTATCTGTATTACTAAAATGGAGGAGAAATAATTCTAAATTAAGTACATTTGTCAACAGCAAGTGCTTATTGAATAGACTGAATTTATCAAAATTTAATAAACAAATTTTAA
>JACCDO010871129.1_pt1 | contig 28390 bp, 20 predicted proteins | sample 7446101 | NCBI WGS metagenome assembly JACCDO01 (sample SAMN15323440, study PRJNA562643) | freshwater metagenome | isolation source: river surface water | place: USA:Blue River Watershed | collected 2017-08-16
AACCAAGATATATTAGCCTCCAAGTCGCAAAGTCACGCTTAACAGATGAGTTTGCCGCCCCCTCCTCCAGGTCCACCTCCACCTGTAACTAGCGCCAATTCGCGCCCTCCAGGTCCACCTCCATCATTGTTAGCATCAATACAACAAAAAGGAGGAGCGACGAGTCCACCACCACCTCCTCCTCCATCGGGTAGTCAAGGTAACACACCTAATGGTGGGAAGGGTGGATTCAATACAAACTTACTACAAAGAGCTGCTAATTCGAATGCTCACAATAAAGATAACTCTGATTCTGATTGGTCTGAGGATGAGTCAGTACATGAACCTATACCAGTAGTAACGAATAATATAACTATTAAACCGGCGGTATCAAAGCCTCCTGTACATTCTAAACCGCCTCCTGCTAGACCTAATTCAGGATATGTTGCTCCACCTCCACCTGCACCTACAACAACTCCAAGTGTTGTAAAATCCTTGCCTCCACCACCACCACCAACTGGTTCTAAAAACGCAAATAATTCTGATAATAATACTAATAATTCTGCTCCTCCACCTCCACTTCAAATTAAATTGCCACCTCCACCAGCGCCAGCACCAACTATTAATAATAGTCAACAAGTTGAGTCATCACCAGGACCACCAGGACCACCTAAACGACAATCAATAAAACTACAAGACAACAGCGAAGAATTGGCAAAACTCAAGACGGAATTGAAGGAATTAATGGCACAAATAGGAGATAAAGACGATATAATATCCTCGTTGGAAGAGGAGTTAACTGATAATAAAAGGAAATTGGCTGATGCTGAAGGTAAACTAGCTGCAGCATTAGTTAAGAATACCACCGATACTCGTAGTGCCGCCGCTATCGCCGCCTCATCGTCGTCTAACTCCAGAGAATCTGAATTAGGACGTGAGCTTGATAGTGCATATAATAGAATAAATGAACTAAAAGGAGAAAAAATGCAGCTAGAGTCATCTATCAAAGCATTGACTGTTCGACTTACCTTAACGGAGTCGAAGCTAGAGGCGACTGTACAGAAGCAGAGCAACAGCGTCCTCAACTTCGAGTCTACCTTCAAGAAAAGTGATCGTGAAGCAACGTTAGAAACGCAATTAGTGAAGGCCAAGCGTGACAAAGACAAGGCAGTTAGGTTGGTTATATTACTTATTGGGAAAGAAAAAGTTGCAGAGTTCTTGAAGAGACACGCTGGTGCGCCAGATATATTAGATAAGCTAATTGAGTCATACGGATCTGGTAAATTCAATGATAGTGTCAGTGTTACACCACAGACACAGAGGAACACGTCTACGTCATTTGCTTATGACACTAGATTCAAGGAGTCGATCACTAATGATATCCTCAAGTATGGCAATTGAAGTGTTGATATTAATTGTAAAGTAAACAAATAAAATGGATTGATTTTGCATATATATATTGTTACAAATATACCTTAATGAAAGTGTGAGCTGTCATGGGAATGATCGTGACTATGACTATGACTATGGGCTATTCCCTCATGTGAATGCTCGTCTACAAGACCATCAACAGTCTCATTACCAGTACACAACAATTCATAAACTGCGTCAACTGGTTGCCGTCGATAATGCGTATGCTCTCCTTGCATTCCAATATACCTAATAATTGTACTCGAGCCTCCACCGTGATTTGCTGGAAAATAGAACGCTAAACAAGAGACATTATTGAACCTGCTTGCAGCAGTGACTAGCTCTGTTGTACCTAGCTCATTTATCGCTAAATTAAACTCTTGAACTGGTGTCATTCCCTGTAATGACATAAAATCAATCATTTCTTGGTTCACGTAGCATTTTAATTTTGATGGATGCTGTTCATGTACACCACCACCAATCACCATCAATTTCCGAATATGCACTGGTGATGTAAATCTTGCAATAATGAGAACTTCTTCATCCGCTGCAGAAGCTACTTGTGGATCTACTTCTAGTCGCCGCGCGTGAGGCTTAAATATACCAATTGCGTCTTCATTACGAGTAATATTGTAGCCTGTACAACTATCAAGCATGCAGTAGAGATTCCAAGTGTCATCGGGGTACTGCTCAGAGTGCGAATGTGTACTGCCAGCGAAACTTCCTCCATGGGGACCCATGTCACCTTTTATCTCCCTTCTTTTTTCACTTTATCTCATCGCCGGTACCATCGCCAAGACCGCATAAAAGTGGTAAGGAGGTAAGGATCAGTAGTTAGTCAGTAAACAAGTAGGTAGGTAGGTAGATAGTAGCAGTAGGTGCGTACCGCGGCGGTGGGGGGAGTATGCAAAGGTTGCTTTATTTACACACAAGTACATAATGTATTCTATTCGACGCATTTGACCAGGAACTCAATGTTGCAGACGTGGCCGGGGTTGATATGACCGTCCACTTTATATTCAAACGGTACTAGTACGTACTCCGACTCTGCCACATAAAGCTCGCCGGCATCAAGTGTTATTTCTGCTGTACCATAAATGTCATCTTCAGTCAGCTCTTCTTCCTCTTCTTCCTCTGCATCCGATCCCGCTTCCTTATGTTTCAATAGATAGATATCAACCGTTATTTGTCGTCGATCTTCAGGATGAGAACCAACACAAAGTAAAAATTTTGTATCAGGAAAAGTTATAGAAAGCTTGTGTTCATGTCTAAAGAATGAGTGACTCATAACTTCGTAGCTGTCCACGTCGGAGTTGATGACGATGTACGCACGCAGGTCCTCATCTGACGTGATATAAATATCAGTTATTTGAATACTTAAATTCTTTAAGGCAACTAGGTGACTGATTTCATGCTCAACTATTACTGGCGGTGGCAGGGCTGCGATCACTGTGTCTTCCGTGGTGTCATCCACCTTGAGCTTCTGGATCACCTGCTCTAATACCACCGATATCTCGCTTTCTAATCCTTGTAATTGCTCGGTTACTTGTGATTCAATATCAGCGATGCTGTGCACAAGATTCTGCTGGAATGCCTCGTCATCAGTAGCAGCAAAGTCCAGACAAATAGCCTTGTTCATAGGCATCCAGATGACATCCTCCTTGGTTACGCAGCGCCGTATATACTGCTCTAGTCCATCATCATCATCCTTATCTTGCTCCCATAAGAAGAAGATATAATAGAGGTAATTCCACACGTGATGCTCGTATTTGATGTGCGTCTTGAACCCGTCGCCCACCGAAGACGCGCGGTCAAACGTCTGGTTGTCAATGCCACAAATAAAGCATGTTTCTGTTGTGTTGGCTATTCTAGCCTTGCTTTCCTCTCTCAAAGATGAGAATGCATTGATGATTATACCGAAGATGAGGTTCAACACCACGATTAATACCACTAAGAAGAAGGTTAAGTCGAGTAAATATCGCGATCCAAGGGTGTGATACATGATGTCGCCAGCGCCACCAGCACTGCTCAGACCATATCGGGTCACGGCTTTCATGCAATTCCACAGCGTTTTACAATCTTGTGGGTAAGTTAAATCTCCCGGGAAGAACAAGAAGATATAGAATGAGTAGGTATAAGTGGTGAATGCACAGAACAGCAGTGTCAATGACAGCTGCTTGCGAGGGATGTAGATGGAGTACAACACGTCCCTCGTAGTCGAGTTCTTCACCACTATATCCAACAATAACACCGGAGTAAACACATAATTACTCACCACTATACCGAGTACGGTGAATACAAAGTAGCCGGTGTAGTACAGGAACATCCCATCGAGAAGGGTGTATGTTACACTATTATTGAAGGAGTATCCCTGGCTTTGGTAGGTCTTAAACACCACCGGTATGCGCACAAAGAAGTACATCAGCAGCACAATACCTGCAATCACAATCTGTAAAACACTGATGCCATAGATAACAGGAATGATGTCTTCATTCAGCGTGGGCTCACTGCGATCGTTGTAGAAGTAGCACAGCAGCAGTGTGTTGATGGTGCAAGCTAAGCAGAAGGATAACCAGGTCATTTTATCCAAGTTTGCCGCATTAAATATACTGATTAACCTGTAATCCCGCAAGACTTGGATGTGCTTGACCTCTCTGTACAGCTCATGTGACCGTTGGATGAAGTCGTTGAGTCGGTTCTCCACTGATGAGCGATCGATTTCCTCGATTAACTTATCTTTGCTGGTCTTGGCAATATCGTGGCACAGCTCTGGGATGTGGAAGAATCTCCGTTGCAGCACGCCGTGCCATATCACCTCGACGGATGCCGTGCCAGTCTTGGCTATTTCAGCCAGATCTTCACTGAGTCCTAATTGCGCACGAAGTGCAGGTTGGTAGTTACAAAGCATCTGTAACAGCACAATACACTCGGTTTGCAGTGAAATAACCTCTTCTGACTTCTCTACTTTCGCTGCTTCTTCTTCTTCATCATCCTCATCTTCATCCTTTACTTGCTTAGCAGCTACTTCATCGTCTTCAACTGTTCCACTTAGATATTGGATCACATCTAGATGTACAACTGATAACAAGCGGTCATATATCGCGGACTTGAGTCCTTGCCCCTCCAGCAGGCCTTCCAGGATATCAATTGCTGTTTTCTTGAGGGTAATTTCTTCTTCTTCAACGCAGTCATGCACTGCTTTACTACGTAGTAACCTGTTTAAACACTCTAATATCTCCGTGTTGATAGCAAAATGTTGTTGGTTAATGACGCAAGGACCTTGTATCACCTCGAGGATCGTTGCCGCCACACTCAGCGCTGCGACAGTTGATGTGCGACATGGTAACCGAGTTAAACAATTTAAAAAGTTGACAAATTCATTCAATAAATTATAACTTTGCTCATTGTGCGCTTGTTCACACATAATCTTTTGGTTGGGCAAGTAGTGGCCTTCACACATCAGTTGCAACATGCGTATGACGAGGAAAGACGGGTTGATGTTGGGCTCTTCCCCTTCCTTGGTAACCACAACACCGTTCCAATTATGGATTCCTATGAGTTTCTGAATAATTATGGTGACTTGTTTAAAGAAAAAGATGCTGTTGTTGTTAGTAAGATGGTTGTAGATAGTCGTTTGCACTTCTATTGCACCACCTTCCTTGAATAGCATCCCTACTAGTAACCGGATCGCTTCTGCTTGTAAGTCATCATCAATCCCAACGGCTATCAAGTCTAAACATAAAGCAGTAGCACCGCATTCATTCAATGCATTGACCACCGGCCACGCCGCCTCATCCTGCTCCTCTCCGCCGTCCTCATCACGCTCATAGATACTCATCCCCATTCGATTCTCAATCATTGTGCGGAATGACTTGACTATCCATATACTTGTCTTTAAACACTCGGTTTTAATCTGTTTCTCGTTGTTTATAACTACTAAGTTGTGGTAAATATGTCCAACTAACTTGCGTATGATGGCTTCGTACCGCAGGTCCGACACCACGTCGTCTTTCACGTAAGGTAACGACTCTAAAACCGTTATAAAAGCAGAACTTTCTGAGTTATTTTTACTCATTAACTCGGTGTCGTTGCTTATGGCTTGCAGGAACTCCTTGTACTTGCCCAGCACCTTGCTCTCCTTCGACACCAAATCGTCCTTGTTCACACCGGTTTCCACCGACTCTTTCTTATTTGAAACTATTTTGATAGAGCTAATGAGGGTGACAATGCCCTTCTTCACACTGCGATTAAGTGCACCTGAGGGAGTAAGAGTGAGTGAGTGAGTGAGTGAGTAAGAGTGAGTGAGCGAGTAAGAGTGAGTAAGAGTGAGTAAGAGTGAGTGAGTAAGTAAGTGAGTAGGAGTGAGTGAGTGAGTGAGTAAGAGTGAGTAAGAGTGAGTAAGAGTGAGTAAGAGTGAGTAAGAGTGAGTAAGAGTGAGTGAGTGAGTAAGAGTGAGTGGGTAAGAGTGAGTGAGTGGGTGAGTGAGTGAGTGAGTGGGTAAGAGTGAGTGGGTAAGAGTGAGTGAGTGAGTAAGTGAGTGAGTGAGTGAGTGAGTGGGTAAGAGTGAGTGAGTAAGAGTGAGTGAGTAAGCCAGTGAGTGAGTGAGTGAGTACCTAGTGTCTCGTAAATCATATTCTGATCTTCAGGAGTGAGGCGAGGGCAGTCCAACTGATAAATTGGCAGGATTGCCGCGAATAACTGCCGGATATATTTCTCAATTTCCGTTGGTTTCATCTGTACTTTCCCAGCGATACCGGCGTTGTCATCCGTACGAAAAGTATCCACATCAAAATAACGGGCAAAAAAGGAGCCGGTAATTTTTATAATGATTAGGGTATACTCAAGTACGTTGCGGTCCAAGTCCTCGTAATCCCATCCCTTCTCCATGAGCAGCAGCAGCTCTTGCCTGCCGACCTCTAAGAACGGGATGAATGAGATCAACAGCTTCCAGATGCAGTCCACGTGCTCAAGGCCCGGGATCATCATCTCCACCTCCACCACCGCGTTGAAGAGAAATCTTCCAAGTCGAATTTTTGCAAATAAAATTGTTCCTTCATCGAGGATGCAGTTGATCACGTCCACGTAGTTGTAGATACTTTGAACTTTCGCCTGGGAGTGAGTAAGAGTGAGTGAGAGTGAGTGAGTGAGTAAGTAAGAGTGAGTGAGTAGGTGAGTGAGTAAGTATGAGTGAGTGAGTGAGTGAGTGAGTGAGTGAGTGAGTATGAGTAAGAGTGAGTGAGTGGGTACCTCAATGCTGGTAATATTCAAGCGTCCCACTGTGCATGCCGCCATGACCTCTACAAACATCAAATGATACGCTAATTTACCAGGTAAATCATCCAATTTAACATTCTTCTTCCCCAGTAACGGCGCCATTAACGCCTTTCTTTCCCGGTAATCCCTATGCTCCACACCCACGAAGTAAAGGCCGGTTTCGGGTAGATGTGATGGTCTCCCTAATGAATGCATGATTTGACTCTGATTTTCCACGATATTCTTCTCTCCAACATATGTAATTGACGCCAACAAAGTCAAGTAAACATAGTTGCGGCCGTCGTCGATGATACTTTCAACGAGGTCGTGGATGATCCCATGCGGAACCAGCTTCATAAGGCGCTCATTCGACCGGAACAAGGCGCGTATCACGTTGTGAGAGTTGATATTTTTGGTTAAAGTCTCGAGGAAAAAGCTTAGTTCGGTGTAACCTAACTCCTGGTTGGCCTTGTTGGACAGGAGGAACCAGTACATCAAGTTGTTGCACAGCAGACACAGGTTGCGAGTGTTCGCGGATACCTGGGTAAGAGTGAGTGAGTGAGTGAGTGAGTGAGTGAGTAAGTGAGTGAGTAGGTGAGTGAGTAGGTGAGTGAGTAGGTGAGTAAGTGTACCTCATCTTCCTCTTCGCCCTCTTCAGGGTCCTCAACAGAGTCAAATAGCCCTAAAACCTTGAAACAAATAGCAAAACAGCCTAAATTACGATATAAATTCTGTATTTCCACGTCCGGCTCGAAGTCCAAGTCGAACTCCAGCACCTCCTTGCGCACGCGGCAAATCTCCGCGAGCTCCTTCAAGATGTCAATTGTCTGCTTATTTATTGCTCTGAGAGGTGAGTGAGTGAGAAAGTGAGTGAGTGAGGGAGTGAGTGAGTGAGTGAGTAAGAGTGAGTGAGTGAGTGAGTACCTGTCGTCATCATTCTGCAACTCCCCCCACAGCTCATGAGTTTCAGCATTTCTTTCCAGCTGCGACAGCATTTGGTCCACTAATTTAAACTGTCTTTCCCTCCTTTGACTCACAATTAGCTGCATATTACTTGCATTCTCAAACAAAGAGGACCTCATGGAATGGTTGGCCATGAGCAGGTCGATGGACGCCTGCACGAGCGGCGGATGGGTGAACATCAAGTTGTCTGAGTGAGTGAGTAGGTGAGTGAGTGAGTGAGTGAGTGAGTGAGTGAGTACCTAAAAAGATTAAATCAAAGTTTTCACTGCTTAAAGTGAGCTCTTTGTTGCACAATACCATCACATTTTCAAAGATTTGCGACGGGGTTAGGCTCGGCTGCTCGCCTGATTCCCACTCATAAAACCCACGTAATAAAGCCGATAAATTCCTTGCATCAACTAGCCGTTGCGCGTAGAGAAGTATATTAATCCCTTCAACAAGGCATTTGAGCTCATTTTCTTGGATTTTTGTATATCTTTCAGGTAAAACCCACTTGAAAACAACGGGTTCGAGGTTGGACAGCGCGCTGATCACCTTTGCGGCCTTCAGGATGCGGACCAGGCGCACAAGACGCACTAAACGAGCAATTTTAGCCATTTTACCACTAGAATTTGTATTTGATGGTAGACATAAGAATAGGATATCAATTCCAATTACAACGATGTCGATGATGTTGAAAGGGTTGGTGATGAACGTGAAGAAGGACCCACGGACCCACGTGTGACAGTACATACGTGAACCTACCTCGAGAATAAAGATAATCAAGACAATAATCCCCCAGATAAAGATAGGAGAGCCAACGGTGTCGGGGGCATCCGTGATCATCTGATATATTGTCACGACCACCGCTGCCAGCACCAGTACTAGCACGAGAAGCATAACCAATATTGACTCCATGAACTCAAGCACTATCTCTTGCCATGGCTTCGTTGCTAAGCTCTTCTCTTCTCCCTCCAAATCTGTCATATTATTCGTGAGGTCGAGTGAGTCATCCTTCATCTCTTCCTTTGTTTCCTCCTTCACTTCATATGCTTTGCCTTTACTATCTGCTGATGATGTAGTTGTTACAGCATTAGTTTCTTCGGTTTTCTTATCGGCATTAGATCCCTCTTTCATGCTGTCTTTGACGCGTAATACACCCACTTGACGTCGATCCAACGCCCTAATCAACGGGTGAATCACGTCGAGCAGACGCTCAGTTGTGCCGTAGAAATTGAATTTTATTAATTTATGAAGGAGTTTCAGCATATGGTAGGACAGGTCGATCCACCGGCGGTTAGCCATCTGCACGATGTGATCCGAGAGCAACTGCTGCAGCAGACCAAACACATACCTTCTTGTTGGTTCAACGTATGGTAGTGAAGGAGTAACTGACTTGGCTATGTCACTCCATACTTGTGTTAACACAGGGATTTTGATCTCACATTGAGGATCGCGATCCACATACAAACACATGAGTAAGCGTGCTGCAGCGGCTTTGATGTCGTCCGTTATCGTGTCGAGCTTCAATATAGCTATCAAAGTCTCATAAGAATACATAGTATCTAGCTTGTGCATCGCCAGGTAGTTCCTGTCTAATGCCATTTCTGCGCATAAGAATATTTGTGCAATGAGGTAGTTCGCCACCGCTTTCTTCTGCTCCATTGTCGACGACGCCTTCATCTTATTCTTACTTCTATCAATTCTGGTATATAATTCTTCAATATTAACGGATAGTTTTCCGAATAAACCAAGTGGACTGAAGTCAATGCTGTTCGTGGTCCAGGCGATGGACAAGCGAGGGATTCCCTTAGTAATGAGTGTGTCACCAAGTATCACCACCTCATCCGTTAACGTAAGCGGAATATATAATCCGTTAGAATTCCACTCAACTTTTTGTAGCTTGGTACTGTCACTATGTAACTGTATAATGATGTCGTTGGTGTTACTGAACAGCAGCTCTACGATCTTGCACTGGTTGCCGTCAACGCCGTCTCCTTGGCAGGAGCAGCACGACTGCAACAGCGACAAATACATGGAATTCATCTTAGAATTACGTAATTTATCAACAAAAATTGATATTTCTCTTTTTCCAATCTTGGTTTCTTGCAACTCAATGTTGGTCGAGAGCATCTCGGTCACACAGTTGCATGCCTCGGGCTGTCCACTAATATGCGTCAATAGCACCGTCATATGGTTTGCTACATACATCTGGTTCTCGGCGTTGTCTTTGATACAGTAATAGATAACTTGAAAGCATTGCTTCAACATGCTGCTTCCCATCCGCAACATTGCATCCATTTCAAGGGTAAGTGAAACATTTTTACCACCATGTACTTGCAGGGTTTCAAGGATGATACTAATAGCCTTCAATCGATGAACTAAACGCAAGATAAGTTCTAGGAATCCCTGCTCCCTAATCAGGTTCTGCCGACGTACTCGTAGCTTGTCGTTACCTTTATCAGTTGATAAATTGACATTTTCTGCGGATATTGGAAATCCTTGAATGAAGCACGAGATGCGGAACATCATCTTCACGAAGGTGGCAAAGTCTTCCCTGTCGGCACTTGGCCAAATAGTGTTGACAGTGTCGCTGTTAGGGATTATTATGGCTTCAAATATATTCCGGAAATAGGAACGAGCGGAGTAAGACACGTAGATGTCCAACGGCTCGATCGATGTGACCTGGTTATGGGTACCGTGGGTCTCATCCGCTTGAGTATTTTCTTCGTATTTAAAGATAAGCAAAGCAAGTGCGTTGGACTTGTCCCGACTCGCGCCAAGGGAGTAAGAGCTGCCATAGTTCTCACCTCTTTCAATCCATATATCATTGTGATGTATCTGTAAAGGCTTAGAATTTCTTAATAATTTGCCGTTACTATTGATTTCCATGACGTGGAACAGCGTGGAGGAGTCGGAGTGGTCCCTCGTGCTCGTCAGCTTGTACACGTCCACCATGGCACCGTTATCATCCTCTTCTTGAGTATGAGAAAATGCTAGATATTTCCCAGTATTAAAATGTTTAAATCTAACTTGTTCTGTTTTCCATTTTATACAACCGCCAATTGTAGGCAAGCGGGCTTCGAGGTACCAAAGGGAGTTGGAGGAAACACTCTCTGTTTCGATATGGGGATCTAGCATGATCAAGTCCTGCAACACGTCGTCTTTGTAGTCATTGCCTTCCTCTACAAATGCATCTAAATCTTCTATATTATCTGTTGATAAGGTTAAGTTACACCGACTTTCGGGGTCATTTATATATACAATTTGTGATGCTAGCACTAACGAGGGGTCGAATGTATCAGAACTAGATTGAAAAATAGTAACTTTCCATGATGATGTCTCTAATGAACAGTTAATCTCACGAGGTTGGTTAGGTAATGGATCTCTATCAGCTACATGTATGAACTCATTCCTTCTTTCACATATTCTTAGAAACATTTCAGCTCCACTTTGCACGGCATCACCATCACGGTCAATTTTATACCTTGGTGTGACTATAAACCATGAATAAATATCACCACCAGGGCGTAATACTACACTTAAATTTTCTCTTTCATAAACGGCCAGCTTATCAGGGATAACTTGTATATATTTCCCAGATTTAACATGATACAATTGTATAATATCACCAAATGCAACGGGTTTTCCTAACTTATTCTTCATATAACTATCATTTAACTTATTCTCATTAAAGTAACCGCGAGTCAATGCTTTATAGTATTTCGCTTGATTCGGATCTTTAATATTCTTTACATCGATATTATTGGACGCAATGAATTCATTCATCTCTCTGAATGCGGAATATTGTCTCTGGAGATGAACACAAAAAACTGTATCATCAAATGATGACTCATTTGATACACATAAATCACCATTTAAAATGCCTTGAGCACTCAAATACGAGTCCCACTTGACACTCTTGATGGTGATGTAGTCGCCGATGCGTAGCGCATTTGCAACCACTTCCTCCGCCATCGTTTTTTTATAGTTATTAGGCGCGAAATAACAGAAAAAATTATAGGGATTAGCAGGAGAACTAGAAAAAAGAGAAAGAAGAAGATATACCTATACATGTATACATTTAAATGCACTTCAAGAATCGCTCACTCTCGCCATTATTATCATTAGTATAAGCAGCAGCGTCATCATCAAATCCGAGTACATTACATTGTATTAATTGGTGATTCAACATAGAAAGAGAAGCAGTACTCTAAGCACATAACAGGTGCTGCGTGCGTTTATTTTGTTCAACAACCCTGCCACTACTGAGTGTCACTACTGGTTCCGCCCATTCCCGTAGCTACTCAGGTAGAGTGTGAAAGTGCGCTCTTATTAGATTCGAGAGGCATAGCTCTCCCCTTAAAAAGAGGCATATCCTCTCTCCCCCATACATCATGGCTGGGTATCGCCCCATTGCGGACAGCAGGTGATTAAGCACTCACTCTTACATTCACTATACTTTGTCATTAGTTAAATGTCACACTACTTTTCTTAGCTCACTCCCTTTCACTACTTTTGTTAACTCGCTACCAAACTCCCGTACAGTCTTTTTGCTTACTTGCTATTTCCCTCTATTTCGACCATTTTACTTACTCGCTGGCTCGTCCCCTTTAACTCTATTATACTCTATTTACTAATTTATGAGCTCACTTCTCTCGTCACTCCCTTACCTTTATATTCTCCTATTCATCTGAACATTCACTCACTAATATACTTAAATAGTCCTATAATGAATGGCAATGAAGCTGATAAAGCCGCCGATTTCGCTAATTACTTCTGTTCTTATTCATATTTATATCATCAAAAGCAAATGTTGATGGATCATGTGCGTATGAGAGCATATCACTCTGCAATTATGTTAAATCGCAATTTGTTTGAAGGTAAAGTTGTATTAGATGTAGGCACTGGAAGTGGTGTATTAGCTATGTGGTGTGCACAAGCTGGTGCGTCAAAAGTTTACGCCGTCGAGTATACAGATATGGCTATCCATGCCAAGAAATTAGTTGAAACTAACGGATTATCTGAAATTGTTGAAGTTATACAAACATCTGTAGAAGACCTCGAGTTACCATGCAAAGTTGATATCATCATCAGTGAATGGATGGGTTACATCTTATTAAGAGAAAGTATGTTGGATTCAGTAATAAGAGCAAGAAATAGATGGTTGAAGCCTGAGGGATGCATGTTCCCTTCCCATGCAACAATGCTATGGTCGGCGATATCGTTTGAAGACGACAGATTGGGCAAATACAACGAATACTGTCAATCTATGGACGATTGGAGAAATTTCTCAAGTGAAATGAAGCAATACTACAATCTTGACATGTCCGCACTTCAATCGTCTTATGAGAAAGAGCAAAGTGATTACTACATTTTCTCATCGTTATGGAGCGAATTGCGCACTGAACACGTTATCGGCCAGCCAGTAGTCATTAAACGATTAGATCTCAACACATGTACCCTAGAAGATGCTGAATGCGTACATGCCACACCCTTCGAGATTACTATTCCATTCCCTATTCGTATTTCAGGGTTTGCGGGATGGTTTACAGTTGACTTCAATGGAAGTGTAGCTAGTCCTTGTCAAAATAGACGTCAGCTCTCCACTGGTCCTGAGGTCGGTTACACTCACTGGGGTCAGCAAGTGTTCTATCTGAAGGAAGCGTTAGACGTTACCGCAGAGTCCAAGTTGCATGGCACTGTTGAAATGATCCGCCAAGAGAAAAATAAGAGATTATATAACATGCGAGTAGTCAGTAGTGTAGATGATTCCAGCAATTTTGTTTCTCAAGTATATGAGATCCCTTAGATGCGCAATGCGCCACGCCAAGTTGGTTTTGAGTAATATATTTTTAGTTGTTTCCTTACCTATAATCTAGATAAATGTCAGTCAGTACACACGCTTCTGGTGCTTCTATTGCGCGCTACTTCTTGTGTAACGAGAGCGCGTAGGACCGGGTGTACGCACTAAGCTCGCACTTTCAACTTCGGACTTTGACTGAAAAAATCCAAAAACAGAATACTTTAAGAAATTGCCACCTGTCGACTGCGGTGATGGTGGTGCGACTGCTGCTCCTGCTGCTACTGAGGTTGTACCTCGGGAATGGATACCGAGCAAATCCAAGGACTCGAATAACAGTTCAAGCGCGTATGATGGAGACAAAGAGTCCCTTTTGGATTGATGGATTAAAGTTCGCATGTACTGGCTGCGGGAAATGCTGCAGGAATGACGGGGAAGTGTGGCTGGATTCCGATGAATTTGTTAGTTTATGTGATTATCTACAGATGGATTGTAATGAGGTAATAGATAAGTATGCTGATTCAGTGATGAATGGATGGGTGAAACTAAAAAACAAGGAAACAAATGGTAGGAATAGCATAGGAGGAGAGAATACGATAGGAGATAGTTGTATATTTCTAGATGATGATGGTAAAAAGTGTACAATCTATGAAGCAAGACCAATACAATGCAGAACTTATCCCTACTGGCCTAGATTACTAACCAATGTATCAGAATGGGAGAAAGAAGCTGTTGTTCCCGACAATGAGAAGGGAAAGCATTGGACTCCCGAAGAAGGAGGATGTGAAGGTATTAACCATCAAGACGCTTCGCTAGTTGCACCAACAACTATTCATCGCAATCATGAACTATATAAAGCATACAACGATGTATTCCCCATAATGTTTAGTGGTGACGATAGAAACAGACTATTAGCAAAAGCAGAGGTCATTCAGGGTATTATCAGGTCCACGAAAGAGTGGGTCAAGCAAGTGGTCATCAAGTTGTCATTATGTCCATTCGCTGAGTCAGTTTTTTCCTCGAATAAGATAAGATATATAGTCTATTTTGGTAATGAAAAGCATAAAATTATAGAGAAATTAAGGTACGAAATGCTGGCGCTGCTGACTTCGAAGGAGGAAGACATTGCGACGACTCTCTTGGTGATCCCCTTCGCCTTGCAAGAGTTCGATGAGTTTTACGATTTCAGTTTAGATATTGAGGACCGTTTGCTGCCGAAGTTGGAAGAAGGGATAAGAGTTGAGCAAAATAGCAAGCCAAGTAACACGCTGATGAAGCGCATGGCGCAAAGGAAGGCGTTAGGGAGTACAGAGGAGAAGAAGGGTGGTCCGGAAGCGGAAATACAGTTGGCATTCTTCCATCCCGGCTTTTGTTGGGCTGAAACCGACTTTGAAGATGCAATTAATTTTGAGAAAAGATCCCCATTTCCAACGATTAATTTGCTGCGAGCAAAGAAAGTTAGGGAGTATGCGGATAGCAACAAGACTCAAAAGATCGCGAATGCCAATCAAGAGTCATTGATGAAATTAGGAAGTAGCAGGTTGCAAGAAATATTTGCCAACATACTACGTAAAGCGATGCAAAAATAGTGGTTTCTTATAAAAATACACTTCCAACTATATTCTGGTCCACCATTCCGCCCACCCACACGTGGTCGCTATCATTGCTAATGTAAATAGTTCCATCACGAGCAACGCATGTTCCTTGATGAGCTTCATATGGTGCTGTTACTTTACCAGATTTTAATAACCATTGCGCTATGCTAGCATTTAATGACCCACACACTGGGTCCTCAACAGCTCGTGCTCCTTCTTGTATGAATGCGCGGACTTCATATTTGTATTTATTATCAACTTCATAAAATCCAATAACTCCAATACTGAGTCCATCAGTATTCGTTGGTGCTTTTATACTCTTAACTTTCGCAGCGTCTTCTAATAATACTGCAACCCATCCAGGTCCATTATCGACCCATTGACTCTCGAGAATTTCACTTGGATCAATGCTTAAGATGCTTGCTAATTTACTGGTCGTTAGCGAGTCAACTGGTCCTTCTTTTATGAGTTTTGGTGCAGCAAAAGATACTAATCTAGGATTCTCTTCTGATACTTTAATTTTGACTAGACCTACTCCGCATTGTTGGAGTACAATATTCCCATTCTTTGGTTTGTTATATTGTAAAAATACAGAGCAAGTACCTAATGTTGGATGTCCAGCGAATAAAAGTTCGCGTGAAGTTGTGAAAATTCGCACGTGATAATCTGCTTGTGGATCAGTTGGGCGAAACAAATATGTAGTCTCCGCTAGATTAGTCCAACAGGCAAATTTTTGCAAAGTTTCAGTAGGAATTGATCCATCAACATCGTCGATGATAACCACAGCTAAAGCATTACCCAAGTAGCTCAGAGATACAGATGGGAACACGTCCACTTGATGAAATACCCTCTTTGACATTTGATTTTTATCCGAAGTTCTCTTTGTTCTAGCGGATTGGTTCTCTTTAGTTCTAGCGGATTGGAATCCAGATATCCTGAGAATATTATCCTCGTTTCCTCGCCAAATTTCAACCGCGGACTGTCGGAACTTCAATCAGACGCGTTAAAGCGATTACAATCTACATTAGAGCTTGCATTTGGAGGTCGCAGCTTGTAATGGCACGGCAGCGCTAAGTCACTTGTGGGTCATCGCTGTTAAATCAACAGCTGCTGTCACATTTGGGAATATTTGTGCAGTAGATAAAGTGTGAATGTTGATGCACAAATGCCTCACTGTAACAGTGATGAGGCACTGATTTCATCTTAATTCTACTTGAAAATGTATTCAAATTGAGAGAATCCTCATAAAAGTTTGATCCGGTGCCGCCGGTACTCAATCGGTTTCGCAGGTTTTTGCGTCTCGCCGAAAGAAAACAAAAGGGTCTACAAAGCGATCATGGAGTTGTTGGTGACAATCGAGAACTTCAATGAAGACGGGGCTGTTCGTGAGATCAACTCTCCTCGCACACTTGAGGCATGTCTTCGAGTTGGTTTAGATCCAGTTGAATTGATACCAAAATCACGCAATGCATTTGTGAGTAAAGATCTAACAAAGCAAATGATTGATATAAAATATGAGACATTTGAGAAGAAACGACAAGACAAAATAGCTACAGTGAAAGCTGAGAGAAGTGCTATTATACAATACACAGAAAGGAAGTTGAAGTTACAAGCATCAAATACAAGTAATACTAATAGTATTGCTGCTCAGTTAGCGGCAATGAAGGAAGCAGAAGCATCCAATTTATTAGAAATTGAAATTAAAAGAATGGAAGCATTGAAAAAACGTCAAGAAAAGGAAATGAATAAAATGATTGAAAAGGAAAAGCAAAGTGCAGCTTTACAATTGAAAATCAAACATGCTGAAGCAGAAGAAGAAGTAAAGAAAAAGATGCATTTAAAGAAGGTAGCAGAGCAGCGTGCTGCAGCAGAGAAGAAGGCCAATGAACGATTGTTGGAGTTGAAACGTAAGGAAGAAGAAGAAGAAGTTAAAAGAAAAGAAGTTGCAAAAAAAGAACGTGAATTTGCTGAAAAAATGAAAATTATTGCATTAGAAAATGAGCGCAAAATAGCTCGTGAAGCACGTGAGCGGGATATGGAACGCACTGCTAAGATCCAAGCCTACCGAGAAAAGACTGAGGCTTTACTGGCAGTACAAGCTAAGTTAGCAGAAGATAATCGTGTTAAAATGTTTGAAAGAGAACAACGTGTACAAGCTCAATTAGAACATAAAAAAGAATTAAAACGGATAGAAGTAGCAGAAGCAAGAGCTAAAGCAGCGAAACGGATCGCGGAAGCAAAAGAGAAATACAATGAAATAGCAGTGGCCAAGAAAGCCGCGTTTGATAAGACACAGAAGGAAGCAACTATTCGAGCCAAGGAAAATGCTGTGTTAGAAAAGGAAAAAATCCGTAAATTAGCTGATGAAAGAGAGAAGAAAGTGCGTACGCGCTACGGCCGCTTAGTAGATGCATATCACAAGCGTACCGATCACCGTCAGTCAATAATTGACCGACGCAATGAGAAAGATTCAACTTTTGGTAAGATACAAGAAGACCGCGACAACTACACATCTATGTTGAAGTTCTCAACGGCATTGAAGTTACAAGATAAGATTGAGAATGTGAAACGAATTGCTCGAGTCAATGAGTTCCACCGCTTGCAGACCTTGAAGAGATGTGAAGAAGCAGATAGCAGATATGATAGAATACAAGCACAGCGACAACAGCTAATAGAGAAGCACCGTGAAGAGGTGAAGAGTTCGTTGATAAGAAAGCACGAGATCGCAGATGCCATGGAGACGATGCGTATCACGAATGACTTCTCTATTCTGGATAAAATCTTTGCTAAACAGAAAAAAGGTAAAGAAATGAGTATGAAGAGCCATAAAGGAGACGAGGAAGAGGAAGCTGCGCCGGCTGTGGAGTAAAAATATTCAAAATATAAAACAAAAAAACATTGTAAATAAGTTATATTCATTCAAGTGGAATCACTCACTCACTCACGCACACACACTGTGACTCACTCACTCACTCACATGCTCACTCAAGCAATCCTGTTACCACTTTAAATTCAACTTTGGAATGGCTATTGCCTGGCCCCAAGTATCGATCTGCGGCATTGCGCGGTAGCCGATATCGTCACTCACCCACTTATTCTTCGTTAGGTCATACGCATCGCAAGTATTGGACTCGTAGTCATCCTCGCTGCAACCTCCGAAGATGTAGATGCTGTTGTTAACTGCGCAAGTAGAGAATCCTCTTCGATGATCCTTGAAAGAGTAAGTGAGTAAGTGAGTAAGTGAGTGAATAAGTAAGTGAATAAGTTAGTAGGTGAGTACCTTGAAAGCCGTCAACACTTCCCATTGCCCACTATCTTCATTATATACTTCGATGGTCCTTAGTTTCTGCTCCCCGTCATTCCCTACATCGCCTCCAACTACATATAACGCATTATTTACAACCAATAAATTCGCATAATCCCTCTTCGCATTCATCGATGGACCGATTTCCCAGCATTTCCGCTGTGGATCGTATATGTGCACACTAGCAGTGAACTCGATCCCTCCTTGCAAGCTGCCTCCGGCAATCCATATTCTACCCTTAAATGCGGTCGCGGCATGCTTACATCGGGGCTGCAGAAGGGTTAGTTCCGTGCTTTTAACCCAATTTCCCTCCTTGGAGATAGTGAGTGAGTGAGTGAGTGTGTGGGTACAGCCAGTTAGATTGGGTCATCGTTACCTTGGTGTCATTGACATACTCGTACACGCAGTCAGATATATTATTCGAGTTGTCGTAGCCTCCTAAGACATACATTTTATCTTGTAGCACAACGGCGCCTACGGAATGCAACGGTCGCGGTAAACTGCCAACTAAATGCCATTGATCCAAGTAAGGATTGAATTTCTCTACAGTTCCAGCAGCAATATTGGATATAGTGCTAATTACGTATACTTCCCCGTGATACAATACACTAGCAAAATGGCTTCTGTCTCTCCGGCAGTCGTTGCACCGTTTCCATTTGATGGTTTGTTTATCTAACGTGCTCCCTTGATAAGTGATGAACCCTCTGATGATGACTACTGAGTTGATCTTGGAAGTCGAATGGGCATATAATTTGACTAGCTTCATCATACTGTTGAGCTGTAAATAAGGATGATTGAAATATGTAACCGAGAAGTATTTCCTTTCTATTTGTGCTACAATCGTTGTGGCTACTTCCATGGCATTCTGCAATGAGTTGGAAAGTTAGTGAGCGTATGAGAAAAGCGTGTATAAGCAATCTATCGAACGAGAGGGATATCGACGATTGAGTGTAAAAGTAGAAGTGAGCGAGCAAGTGCAACGTTGACGATTACGTGGGAAAGTACCTGATTGGTATATTTATTCACAAAAATACAATTAAATAATGTTTTGACATCACAATACTTCAAAATATGCTGCATCAGCGGTCCATGATGCGCCACACAACTACTGTTGTCCCTGCAAGTAGTCATGGCAAAGGTGCAGCTGTCAGTGGGAAGGAAACTTTCCGAAGTTTCTTGATGTTGAGGTGGCATTCACGCGGCCTTCAACCGGTGAATATGAATATATATGTTGACTCCGTAACGGAAGAAACACGAAGAGAGGTAGTTAGTAGGATAACTTGGTTGTTGTGTCGACTGATTTTACACAATTTGTATAAGATTTCTAATTTAGATGGACACCTTTAGCTGTTAGAGAAAGAATTACCGGCAACATATTCTCAGCCCATACAACTGTGGTGTGTCGTATGTGCGTCACTCACTGTGATGCCTGCACTTCCCTCCTTAGCAACTATAGCGTCTCTCTAACCAATCTTTAACCTCTTTGGGTTCATAGAAGAATGGTCCGCGTCCCGACCTCCAAACCAGTACGTTGTTCACTACAATGTAAAGACGATCTGGGTAGGAATCGTAAGTTTCGAGCAGGTTATCTCTCTTCATGCTGTCACAAATAACGTCAAAAGGCAAGTTGTAATCATCGCGGAACATCTTGGCTGCCTCTGTGAGTAAGTGAGTTAGTATCCGTAAGTTGGCACAAGTATAAGTGAGTCATACCTATTCTTTGGTTCATATTTTGATGGAAATTGATTAAATGACCCCGTTTTTCTCTGTTAATTATGTGCGCAGGTGCACTCCAATCGTCGTGTGCATGAGCTTCTTCAGTATATACTGTAATAATTTTTGCTTTGTTGTGAATACAAAAAGTATTATGGATATCAACCAACTCGTTGATATGCCGAATGAATGGAGGTCAGCTATAACTGCCAAAATTCAATATAACTGGAATATCCTGTAGGGTGAATCGGTGAGTAAGAGGGTGCAGGAGTGAGAGTAAATGTGTTATTACCTTATCAATTTTATCTAAATAGTCTTCTTTAATCATTAATTTATTACCTTTAAGATCATATACTTCACCATCAAATACCTCTTGACCAACTGTTAGCTGTCTCTTCCAACGGATAAGTCGAGAAATAAATCGAATGAAATTACGTAAAGAAGATTTTAAGAAACCAAATTTACTGCATTGTGTAAGTAAATGCATTCTACCCTGAGCAGTAGACATACGAGTTTTAAATACCGAAAACGGTAAGTAATAAATGAAATTAAAAAGCCAAATTATTAGAAGTAAGGCTGTTAATGATATTGACAAGTATAAGAAGAGAGACATTTTTCGGCGAGGCTGGGCTACTTAGTGCTACAGTGCTTACTTCGGCGTCTCTTCTTCTGGTGCTTCTCAATTAAGCAAACCTCCTCGACTATTACTTGATTTCAAATTGCAGTCCCAGTTGATAAGCTTCTAACAGCAACCTTTACAATTCCTCTTTTCAAAGTTTGGAAACTCAAATGCACAGGGGCCGCATCAACTTGTGCTCTCCACAGCCATGCAGTTGAGAAGAAAGCTTCTCCACCCTTCCATGAGGTCAAGAGGCGCGAGAACACTTACGTTAGTAAGAAGGTTCGGCGCAACAACACTGCCTTGCTCTGACAGTGCTTCCAACACCACGGCTGGGGACCGGATCTTGACAGTTGGGACGATGGCATTTTCTAGAACTTAAAAATCGCCGTTGAGAAAAAGAAAGTTAAAGATGTCTCCAAAGAGCCGTCTTAAAGTGAAGTTATTGAATGGGTTGGCATTAGATGCGCCGCCTTCATGCAGTGCATTGATGCTGAAGGAGCACATTGCTGTCAACGGACTTTTGGCGGTCGCTGATCTAATGTTGATACAAAATGGTCAAGAAATGTGCGATTCCAAGGTCGTGGACGCCGATGCAACAACATCTGTCATTTATGCCTTGTTACGCTCCAAATGCAGCAGTAATCCTTCTCCCACAGTTCAATTAACTGTCAAATTTGGTAGCAATAAATATAATATAAATGTTGATGTATATAGTAAAATCTTCAGCATCAAGAGAACGATTGAGAAATTGGTTAAAGTCAACAGCAACTCTATGCGCCTTATGATGAATGGGTGCATTATGAAAGACTCATATTTGCTGGGAGATTATATACTATATGCTGCGAATAAGGCACAGTCTGCATCTGCAGAGTTTGTTGTATACGTAACCAAAGTATTCGATGTGAAGAAGGAGGTTGACGTTAGTGTTCATTTTACAAATGGATGTAAGGATAAGCCCTTAACCTTTTCATATAGTATTAGTGAGCCTATCGCTCGCATGAGGGATGTATTATTCACTCGCTTCATGCTGCCAAAATCTCTTATGTTAGTATTAACACTGAGATGTTCTAGTGGGAAGGTGATTAAGCTAGATCCTACTAAACGGCTAGTTGACTATGGTATTGGGAGTCCCAGTAGCATTTCGAACAAGGTCAACATCTACATGTACAAAGAAGATGATGATGATATGTTAGACGACGTTAGTTTCGATGAGGAAATCAAGCTATTGAAGGCTACTTTAGGTGCACGCAAAGTTGGTAGTAGCTGCAGCTGGGCAGCAAATAGCACCGTAACAAAATCAGTAAGAACAGAAAATAATGATAACAAAGAGAATGTGCCGGCTCAGGCACAAGCACAACCAACCACACCAAAGACAAAAAGTGGATTCAAAAGAGGATTTCTTTGCTCCAATAATAAAGACAACACCAAAAAAGGAAAATAAACATTCACTTTGTAATTAACTGCTACATTAGATACATTAACCTTCAAGGTGTGGAAAGCCCATGAGCTCACACCTTATTTTTTCCAAGATGGACCGGCGAATGAGTAATCATTATTCAGTCCCGGGATCATCGATATCTCATTGAGTACGTGGTTATTATTCAAGCGACTATCGCCATCACGCGATAACTCACCAAAACCTAACAGGGATTCTGTTAAGAAAGCATCGTCAAAGGCCGCAGAGAAGGCACCCAGATCATAGCCCGCTTTAGAATCACCGTTTTCTATACCATTAACCAGGTTATACAGCCCCACCGAGTCGCTGGATGGCTCCATCAGAACCACGGAGTCGAACCCTTTTTTCAACTTATTACTTGCATTTTTCTTATTATTTTTAATATTTGTGTTTGATACAGTAGCCGTTGACTTCGCGATGCGTACCTCCTTTTTCTGTTTCACAATAGGAACAGGCGGCACAGCAGCTGGCGCCTTCTTATACTGTTTCACGGTCTTGGGCCTCTTGTTACTCGAGGACTTATCTGTTGCCGTCGAGGTTGGCGACACTCTCTTCTTGGTGCTGTAGGTGTCCGTTGGTGCAACTGGTGCTTGCTTGATCTCGTTGGATTGATAAGCTTGTATTGCGCATGCGATGTACTCCTTCAAGTGCTCCTTGAAACTATTCTTCTGGTTAATAATATTCTCTTGCCATATTTTCTTTTGCAGCAGTAATCCCTGCTTTGCAAAGGGCGGTGCTTCGTCTAGTTTAGGAGGGACAATCCCTTGTTCCCTGCGCGGAGCAAGCATGGAAACCGATGAAATGGTGGATTTACATATTTCTTTGACAACATTTTTACAGATTTTCACATATTGATCACTTTCTACTACTTCGTTCACCGCGTTGGACGGTGTCGCAGGAGGCGCGTTGCTGCTGGAAGAGGTAGAGAATCGGTTTAATATAGTCACAACACTGTTCCCCAAGGCTTTCTCGTCATATGGAGCATATGCTTGCTCTTGTGGGCTTGTGATATCCTTAAATCCTCCTGTTTGATGTTGTTGATTCGCGACATCTTTGCTGCTTGTTGAAGGGTTGTCAGCTGTTGCAATAGCGATTAATCCCATCCAATCTTCACCTTTTCGAGGTGCTAAACTAGACGTTGCGATGTTCAACTCACTGTCCTGGTGCATGCTGCTAGTGGCGGGAGCTGTGGATGAACTATTTGCAGCATTGGTACTGGAAGAGTTATTGGTCGAAGGCAGACCAGAGGATGCGCTACTCTTGTTGCCAATATTATTATACTTCACTTGATTATATAGGTGCGCAATGGTGCTGGGAGGGAGGTATCCGTACGGTGCTTCAGGCAGAATCTTATCGTTAATTGCCTCGTCTACTTCCTTATGTTGCTTTTTACATAGTGTTTTCATTTTACTGCGGATCATACTCTCGTTCCTTTCTCCACCTAGTGAGTGAGTACATGAATAAGTGTGTAAAAAGTAGTGCAAATAAGAATATTTCTACCTAATGCTTCGATTATCTTGGGGATGCTCTTCTTCAAGTCCCCAAATATAGATAGCAATAAGAATATGGTGTATATCTCGTGCTCATTCCATTTCTTCGGTGCAGGACGAGATAAGTTACCGTTAATAGCACATGCTTCAATATCACGATGATGTTCTGAAAGTACTGATGCAACTTTTAAAAATTGTTCTCTTTCTTGCATTGAAAATTTACAACTCAATCCGACATGTCCTGAGTAAACAATTTGAGAGAGTGAGTGAGTGATTGATTGAGTGATTCGGTGATTCAGTAAGTCATTACCTAGTTCAATGCGACAGACTTTGGATGAGAAATTATTTGATGCACATTCAACACATGGTGGAGGTAATGATGCAATTGGTGTTGTTCTATCCTCGTGACTAACAAAATCTTCTAAGATATCTTTCCGTATAATCTCATCAGGAAACTGTTTCACTGCTTCAAACGGGTCACTATCGCCGTGCGGATACTTGTCTAAAGCCATTGCAAGTGTAACTAAATTCTGCTGCAAAATATTATAATGTTTCACACAATCATCATGCCTTCCTAACTGCAAGTTTTCAACTATTGCCGCGATCAAATCTTCGTTGAGATCCAGTAGCAACTGCGACTGCAACAGCGGCGTCTCGCCGTCGTCTAGCCCCGCTGAACTCATTATTGTGTTTATTTCTTCAAAAATTTTGAAATTCGAGAAAAAATCACCGGTATTAGCGATTCCGGAATCCTAGCAATGATATAGTGGATGTAAACCTGTTTCAGACACAAGAAATCTCTGCTAAACTCCGCTACTTAGTGGATTTTATCTGCGTCATTTGCCCGGATGTGATCATCATCCCTGGCGCAATTACTTGCACATCGTCAAGTGCAAGGGATACATTAAGCTAGATAACTGCTTGCACGGCAGATTGCGAGGTGGCGCTTTACTAGACATACTACCGAGTTGCGAGATAGCGATCTAATCTCTTCTATGCAATAAACAGAATTTCTAATGGTACCGACCGGAACTTCTGTGCAGCTGAGTCACGGAAGAAAGAAAAGAAAAGAATATTTAAAGTAAAGACCTGATGCGTAATATGCGTCATTTGGTATTGTTGGCGCTTTGTGCTACCTTGGTTACCAGCTATCGTTCCTTCCATGCGCCAAAATCGCTAATAAATGTGAAGTCACAGCGTGGTTTGACAAGAGAACTAGGTCAAAACGGCGGTAGTATTCGCCCTGTAAACTCGTTTTCTGATGTAAAAATGGATAATTCCAGAGCTAACAGTGCATTATACGCACTGAATATACCAGAAAATACTGAAAAATCGGTTGAAAGTCAATATGATTTATCACCTCAACAATTTATGTATGTCATATTAACATCTATATTCGTTACTTGTTTGATAATTGCAGACGTAATCGGTGTAAAGCTATTCGACATCACGTTGCCATTTGAAATCTTTGGTAAAAAGACAATTGAACATACTTGCGGTATGTTGACATTTCCTGTTACCTTTGTCTTGGGTGACTTAATAAATGAGTATTATGGTCCTAAAGCTGCCAAAAATACTGTATTCATTGGATTAGCAATGTCAATATTTGTATTTCTTATTATGAATGTAGCTCAAGCCATGCCATACTTAGACAAACCATTCAATGTTACGCCAGAATCATTTAATATGATCTTTGGAAGTGCAAAACTCATGTATGTTGCAAGTGTAACCGCTTATTTAATCGGCTCTTTAAGTGATATTTGGTTATTTGGTGTTATTAAAAAGGCCACGAATGGTAAGTTACTGTGGTTACGAGCTACCGGTAGCACCGTAATCTCACAGATTCTAGACTCATTTGTAGTTAGTTATGTAGCATTTAGTCTAGGTAAATCCCTGACTGGACAAACACCTGCTACATTCGACGAAATTATCAATATTGCGTCCACTGGATATGGATTGAAGTTTGCGCTTTCATTCGGTATGACTCCTTTCTTATATATATTAAAAAATGTTATGAGTGAAAATTTTGGTCTTCAACCACTTCCAGTCGCAGTAAATTCGGAAGAAAAAGATGTATAAATGAATATTATGTTGTAGTCTAACTTATTTGTGTACCTTTCTTGTCGCAGTTGCTATTCTCTTATCTCAACTATGTAAATTTTAATTCAAACTTGTGCCGAGTCTCGAATTTACGGCCGCTGAAGTATGACTCAATTACACGTAACACAACAACTAGCGTCACAACCTCATCTGTTGTGCACCAGTGCATTGCAGTGACAGTAACAGATTCATGGTTGTGTAGAGTATGAACGATTTTACATCGAAGTTACTGAAATTAGCGAATATCACTGTGGTGAATACGCGCTTCGAGTTCAGCGATGAAGTGGAGTACAAAGGGGATGCCATAAGAGAGGAGGATGTAAAGAAGGGAAAAGATGATGTTGTGGATGGTGATAGAAGAGTTAGTAAAGACAATGAGCTGCCGAAGGAGCAGTCAGCAGAGGCAGTAGTGATAGGTAAACTAAGTAATAAGAAATTAAAGAAAAAGGAGTACAGTAGACGTCGCAAGGAAAGAAGCAAGTCGGTAGGTGATATCGGCAATGCAACTATTACCTTCGGCTCTGTTGAAGAGATATATTTTAAGAGGCATATTGGATATGACGCTGTGCCCACTTCAGGATGTTATCCATTAGGTTTCAGTATGCATGCTGATGACACATGCCCTAGAACTATAGTATCTGTAGATGAACATGTAAGCAGAAAGCAAGCAGAGTTACTGTTAAAGGCGCAGTCATTGCCTATTGCGCAACGTGCACTTATATCAATGACGTCGAAGTGCGACAAAGAGGATGCTGTGTTACAGCTAGAAACAAGACAGTTTGACTATAAATCTAAAGTAAAAAATCCGTTATTTGAAGCTAATGATGAAGTTTCGCGTATAAATCTGCTGGGTTTCAATGACGGCAAAGCAACCGTTGCACCAGAGGACTCTGCTAACATCGTGCGGGAATTGAATAACGAGGTGATAGCTATACGTAGTAGCAGATCACACAATGGTTGCACATGTAAACCATTAAAGATTGATAAATTGAGTGTAGCGAAGATGAAGAGCGAAATATTGAGTCATTGCAACGGCTCAATCTCAAAAGATGATATAGAAAAACTGTCAAAAGCTGAATTGACCACTAAATTACGTGATGTTATCAACTTATGCACCTTGTGCGTCAGTAACAATTGCGAGTGCGTCCAGCTAGGAGTGCAGTGCAACGACCAGACGTGCGTGTGTCTGGCGAAGGGATACAATGCCGATAGAAGTCATTGTGATAATCCAAATGGGAAGTATATTTTTAGTGCAGATTTAGTGAATGAATATAGAAGAAAGTACAGCACGCAGAACGCCAAGGAAGTTCATTGAGATCTTATTTGTATATACATAGCAGCTATAGTTATTCACTTGCTCTCTTACTCGCGTCATATTTACATTCATTTAAACAAGGATTTAGGGTGTGGGTGGGAAGTTACACCGAGTACCCTAAGGTCCCTCTAAGTATAAAGGAGCCCACCTTGTGTCGGAACATCGACATATTCTTCTGTTCGTACGTCAACGGCAAGTCATCGGCTAAGAAATCAGCGCAAACAACTGTAAATACACCGCAATCATATCCATTCTCTTGTTGTGGACATACTCCACGCTCTAGACTCCATTCGCTCTTGTTCACCACAATCTTGTGTTTCGTTGACGCTTCATCCACGACCCATCTCAGCAATCCCTCGACATACCTCTGTCCCCTGCCGCCCATGCTGTCATAATACAGCACTTTCTTCTCCGATATATACACTACTGCCAGCGTCCAATGCGTGTTATTCACGTTAACAGGGAAAAATATTCTCTCTAAGTCCATAATATTATCTATTCCCGCTTTCTTGGTCCAGCGTTTCACATTGTCGTAGCAATACCCACCGGTCTCGTTGTCTACCAAACGGTTGGTAAAGAAAGAGTTGAAGAAGTAAGACTTGTGCTTGCCGGGATACTTGGCAAGCAGCTGCTCCTCGCGGTCGTTGAGCATTTTCATATAAAAGTTCACCATCTCATCGTTTAGCCACGAGTTATCACGTAAAGTTTTAATTTTATTCACAGAAATGTCGATATTGTACTTCTCGATGAGAAGCTTCTCGGATGGCGGACCGAGCAAGATACCAGATATTTCGCGGTAATCTGTGTCACTTAACGGCTCCAATCTCTCAGCTATTCGTTGATTTATATGTGGTCGCTTACTATCTTGTGTGTTGTCTACCTCCACATCCATCTCATCGGGGTCGGCGGGGAATATGCTGGTGCTTGCGGCGGCATTAGTGACGTTGGTGATGTAGGAATCATTGTATTTATTATTAATTTCTTCTAGTCTTTTCTCACGTTCTATTTTTTGGAAGACTTCTCGTTGCTTCATTAACTCGAAATCATTGCGCTGTTTGACTGAGCCACCGCCGATGTTAGGAGTACTAGGAATGATGATGGAGAAATCTCTCACTCCTCGGTCCGATAGCAGCTTACCATATGCTTCTCTAGATGCCTTCGCACTACTCATATTGCTACTACTACTAAAAAATTTACTAGTTTGAACTGGTTCAATGCGTAATTGAGGGATACTATAGAAACCAGTATGCAGCTGTAATAGCTGTAAGAACATATCATGCGTCACAAAATCATTAAATGAATGTGGATGGTCTAATTTTAATACTTCTGTAGTTATTCTAGTCATTAATTCACTGTTTGGTTGCAAGCCAAGAATATCATAATTTTCATTATACAGATTATAAGCGAT
>JACCDO010457419.1_pt1 | contig 28385 bp, 33 predicted proteins | sample 7446101 | NCBI WGS metagenome assembly JACCDO01 (sample SAMN15323440, study PRJNA562643) | freshwater metagenome | isolation source: river surface water | place: USA:Blue River Watershed | collected 2017-08-16
CAAATTGTAATCCATTTCCTATCTCAACATCTATGTTAATTGTTCCATAAGTTCCACCACCGGTAAGTCCAGTGCCTGTTGTTATTTCTGAAATGTAGTCTAAGTTTATTGAATCAATTGCTGACCAGATAGATGAAGTTCCTGAATCAACATATCCTTTATTTACTAATGATTGAGTTACAAAAGTAGCTGAGTAATCAGATTGATATACAATTCCTTGTAAATTATTTGATGAAACTCTTACTTCTTGACCATCTATAGTTATGTTACCAACCGACTGAATTAATAAATCAGATGGATTCAAAGAAATAAATGATTCTGCTTGAGCTCCGCCATCTGTAGATATCACAACTTCATCAGCATTTCCTGATATGTCTAAATCTATTTGACCTCCACCATTAGCTGATTTTATACTTGTAGCTGTGCCCATAACGATGTCATTAGCCTCTGAGTTATTTCCAGCTGCTAGGACAACATCTAAATTAAATCCTGTAAATTGACTATCTACATATTGTTTATCTACAAGTGAATGTGTTACAAAATTTGGTGAATAATCATCATTATACTCCATACCTTTAAAAGAAGAAGTCGAACCATCAACAGTTATAGAATTACCAGTTAATAAATTTATTCTAACTGTATCTAATCCACCATCGACATCTTGAGAAGTGAGTCTAAGAATATTTTTACCAACAGTAATACTTGAATATGCTTGATAACTATATGATGGTCCTTTAGAGTTATAGATATAGATTTGAGAATCATTTCCATATCCGGAGTCTGAGTTTACACCAATTTCAACATAAGCTTGATAAGTAGAATTATAGTCAGTTGCCATAAGTAACCAAGAATTATCTAAGTTACCTGAGTTTCTGTCCAACAATGTGTATCCGTTATTATCATTCAAATAGAATACTTCATTTGTATTAGTCGACTTTATTCCTTTTTGATTTTGTAAATAAATATCCGGAACATAAATTGAATTCGAATTAGAGGCGGTAAAATTTTGACCTCCTAAAACTACTGTGTTAACAACTCCTGAAAGTATTTTTGAATTTTTTGAACCAATTAAAACGGCATTTTTATCAAAATTACCAGTAGAAGCTGTTGATGAAGAGTTATAAGATATCTTAATTTCATCTAGCTGACCGTAAACCAAAGAACCTGTATCAACTCCTATTGATATTGACCCAGCGTTGTTATTATAAATTCGTAGGTCATTATCAGTTTTATTCAAATCAATCATCTGTTTAGATGAATCAGTAGACAGTCTTGCATAATCATTCCTCATCAATAAGTAACTTTCAGATTGTGAACTATCATCAGTCGATATTAAAACTGAATTTGTTCCACTTAAACGGTCTAACTCAATTTTACCACCGCCGTTTGCACTTTTGATGTTAGTAGCTGTTCCCATAATAATGGAACGATTCTGAGTATTATTACCAACAGTTAAGACTTGTGAAATAGAATATGTTGCTAAATTTCCAGCAGTAGGTCCACCACCTATTAGTATAATGTTTCCAGATGTGTCAATTTGCTTTAATACACCATCTGTATCAAAACCAATGACCCATCCAGATGATGGCGTAGCTGCAGTTAAAAAAGAATATGTGCTACCAAAAGCTATACTGCTCATTAGATAAATTATTTTATACACTATATATTATCTTTAGAGAGTTCTTTTATAGACAACTTAAATATAAAAATAGATATAACTTATATGGCACAAGAAGTTACACCGAATGAAAACTTAGTCAAATATTTTCAGGATTCTAAAACTCTTTGGACTGATTTTGATAGTTCAAAACCAGAGTTTATCCAAAATGAAGAGTGGCACTATGTTCTATCTAATATTGAATTAAATATATTTCTTCTTCAGAGACTTGAAGAAAGAGGATTACTACTACAAGAAAATCATATTTGTGATTGTGGAATAGGATTAGGAACAGCTCTTTTTGATATGTATCAACAGTCAAAATTATTTGAAGATGGTAAGACTTTTAAATTCTATGGAATTGAGAAACAAAAAGTTTATATTGATTTTCTAAACGAAAAACTTCTTCAATATTGGGATAGTAATCTTACTGTGATTGAAGATGATATAATGAATCAAAGCTATTCTAAATATAATATTGTCTATACCTATACTCCTTTCAAAACAACTGAAAAACTTACACTTTTATACAGTAAGATTATTTCAGAGATTGCACCGGGTTCAATTCTTATTGAAAACAAAAACGCTGGATTAGGCCTACACGGAGTTCTTACAGAATTACAAGGTATAAAGAAAATTCAAATCGATGATATTGTAGTTTTTCAAAAGATTTAATATTTTGGAATTTTCATATCAGTAGATATCTCAATCTTAAAACCGAATCCAGTATCTTCATCAGTTGAATATCTAATCTCAGAATCATAACCACGTCCACCATCAAAAGTCATTGGTTTAGGACCATTTATTTGTTGTTGATTTCTCATCATTTCCTCTTTTCGTTTAGCTTCTTCTTGAGCAATCATTTCTTCAAAAGTCAAATTCTGAACAGGACTTTGAGGTTTATTATCTGGAATTGATGAATAGTGTTGAGGTTCATGACCATACTTTCTAAGTATTTGTTCTGCTTCCCAACCAGTAACTTCTCTTTCTGATTCAACGTGTTGTTGGTCTATAATTCTTGCTTGTGGTCTTTCCATAACATTTAATTATTTTTTACAATTATTACTATATCAATCTCTTCTCTTCTATTCGCATAGATTTGACATTCTGAATTATGAAATTTTTCACCAACTCTATTTATAGCAACTTCAATATCATTTAATAACTCAGATATTTTTTCATTCTTCATTCTTAAGAAATCTAAATCAGTTTTTACCATTCCAATATAAAGATTAGAATTTACTGGATTAGGTAAACTTATATTTTTACCAAATTCTATGTGTAATTTATATACTGAAATTGGATAATCTACTTTTTCGGTCAATTCTACTTCAAGTAAATCATCAACTTCGAAGTTTGGATTCTCTGATATCTCTAAGAAACATTCTTCGATGTATCTTTTATCATCTTCACTACTTTCAAATATCTTTTTTAAGTGTTTCATATTCTTGTTAATTGTATTGCATTTCCTGATTGTTGAATTCTAAATCCAGAAACCGGGTTCATATCTAAATATCTTTTATATATTCTAGTTCTTGATGTGACATATTGTTTTTCTGTTTCTTTGGCTAATCCAACAAAATAAATAATTTTAGCCCACTGACATCTTTTTGTGAAATCATTTAAGATATCTCCAAAAACAGTTTTCAAAACTCTATAAGGATTTACATTTACAATTTTATAAACTGAATATTGTCCCTCATCTTCTACATAATACAGTAATTCATAAACGTGACTTAATTGACCAACTTTTCTTATAGGAATATTTTTAAATTCAACTAAATATTGATTACCTACAACATCTTGAAATGAGTATTTGTAAATGAATCGATCGTCTGAAATTAGTTCAAACTGATAAGATTGTAGTTCTTCATATAAAAATTGACCAAAATCTGTTAAATATCTCATACAAATTATATATTAAGTTGAAAAATCCTTTAAAATAAAGAAATAGAGAAAACTTTTTTTATATATACACATACAATAACACATTGTGGGGTGGAGTAGTTGGTAGCTCGCTAGGCTCATAACCTAGAGGTCGTAGGTTCGAGTCCTACCCCCGCTACTAAAAATAATTAAGCAAAGCATGAAAATGATAACAACATATTATTATGAAGTCGAGGGTAGTAATCTAATCGGACGAGTTTGTGTGTTGTAAATATTTGATTTACTTTTAACAAACCCAGTCTGAAAAGATTGGGTTTTTTTATTTAAAGATTTGGTAGATTAGAAAAGTTACCTTATCTTTGTAAAACAAAACAGATAAACGGTCCATTCGTCTATCGGCTAGGACACCACCCTTTCACGGTGGAGAGACGGGTTCGATTCCCGTATGGACTACAAAAGTCGGAGTAATTAACCGACTCTAACAAATGACGTATCATATATCGCAGTGAGATTTGGTACCAGTAATTTCTGATACGTCACTTTGAATAACTACTTATGGTGTAAATTGGTTTGCACGTCGGCTTGTGCCGAAGGGTTATGGGTTCGAGTCCTATGGGTAGTTCATATTGGAAGGTGGGTGAGTGGCTAAAACCGAGTGACTGTAAATCACTTCTCTTACGAGTACGGGGGTTCGAATCCCTCCCTTCCAACAAAATAAAAGAGGAAATAAAACTTTTTATATATAACAAATATAATAGAAACAATGAAAAATTTTACAAACATATCAGTTGGATTTATAGCGACAGGCGCGGGGCGTCAAGTCTATAGACTGAGTTATGTTATGTAATATTTGACTTTACATATTTATAAACCCAGTCTCAAAAGGACTGGGTTTTTTTTATTTTGGTGAGTAGCTTAGACGGTAAAAGCATGTGTCTTATACACACAAGATAGTGGGATCGTTACCCACCTCACCAACAAAATTGCGGGTATCGTATAAAGGCTATTACTCCAGCCTTCCAAGTTGGAGATGGGAGTTCGATTCTCCCTACCCGCTCAAAAAACACCGGGTGATCCACCGTTGAATCGCGGTGCCGGCTCCAGGGGGATTAGTTTTAATCGGCTAAAACACAGGTTTTGCAAATCTGAGTCACCGGATCGTAACCGGTATCCTCCACAAAAAATAATATATAATGAATGACAATCTTTAAAAGAAAATCAGATAGTAAACTTTATATCATCTACAAAAATGTTGATGGTTCACTTACTGCTTTTCCACAAGGTAAGGTATTAGACCAAAGTGACATTCTAAACAAATGTAAGTTAGAAGATTTTGTCGTGTTTAAAATAGAAAATAATACAATAAAAGGTTTTATATAAAAAAAATTTAATGAGATGGAAGAAAGAGTAATAATAACAGGTGAGATTAAAAGTAGTAAAGGAAATTTTAGATATTTGGAATCAGACAAAAAAGATAAAGAAGATTTAATAGTTAAAATGATAAAAAGATTAAAAAGAAAATTAAAATCAAATGTGAAAATTAATAAATAGAAAGAAAACACTTTTGATGAAAAATATTCTCTTATTTATAACTTTTCTATTATCATTCTTATCTAATTCACAAACAATCCTTTCTTGGAACATTCAAAATTTAGGTGAAACTAAATTTAAAAGAGATTCAGTCATTACTGGATTAACAACTGTAATTAAATCATCAGGTGCTGATATAGTAGCTATTCAAGAGGTCATCACTGGTCCTTACGGTGACTCTTGTATTATGAAAATGGCAAAAATATTAGATTATAATTATGTAATTTCACCAAGAACTACAGGGGAAGGTGCTGAAAGATATGCTTATCTTTATAGAAAATCAATAACATTAAATTATTCTAAATTAGATGCTTCTTTACAGGACTCAATTGATAGAGAACCTTTTGTGGCGTCTTTCAAAATTAATAAACAAGACTTAGTAATTAGAGAGGTTCATTTGGTTCCAACAAGCAAAACTCCTCAAAAAGAAGTTGCTAAGTTGTATCAATATACCGATGGTTTGATTTGTGGAGACTTCAATTTAAGCTGTAAACATCTAGTTTATGTTCCTATGTTAAAAAACTTTAATTCACCTCTATGTGGTTTCGGAACGTCTCTTAAAAGAGATGGTTCTGTTTCAGAAAATAATTATGATCATTTTTTTGTTGAAAAAAAGTACACAATTGTTGAGAGCAAAGTTTTAGTTTATCCTTACAAAGGAAATAGAAATTCTCTTTCTGACCATTTACCAATTTTGATAAAATTAAAATAATTCAATGAAATATCTGCGTAGATTCAATGAGAATATTAGTATTTATGATCCTAAATGGGAAGTTTTCTTACCAGATACACTAGTAATTTTTAAAGGAGAAGAGTATGGTATTGATGAATTAACATATAAAAAGGGTAACGTGATGTTAAATTCAGATTTGTTACAAATATCTTATAATTTAAATAAAATTTTAGCACCCGATACTTTAGAAATTGATATTTATCTAGTCAAAGATGATTCTGGTGAACAACATATTGACCAGACTACTGTGATAAAATCAGGAACTTTTGACTATGATAGAAGTCCGGGTAGTTACATACCAAATATGAGATTGGATGTTGACATAACATTTGGAGATATGATGGCGTCTGAGTTTTCTATAAGTAGAAAAGGCGTTCATGTTATACAAGACACAAGTTATAATTCGAAATTTGACCCAACACATACGATTTTTGCTATCGAAGATAAAAGTCTACAAAAGTTAGTTGATTTTTTCAACAGATTTAACATAGGAGTAAAACTTGATATAACCGATTTTAACTTTTTGAGAGATATTTAGTGAGGGATTGTCCATACAAAGATATATATGTATAAAAATGTATAATTTATGGCAACCAAAGATAAAATGATTTCAATTAGAATCCCTGAAAAATTATTAGAAGAATATAAACAATTTTGTGATGAGAACTCAATGAATTTCTCTAAAAGAATAAGAAAGTTTATGGAAAGAGATGTTGAGAATTGGAAATTATTAAAAGCTCAAAAAAACAAATCAGGTATTTAATATATACTAAAAAATTTACTTAGAACATGAGCTATGTAAAAAATTATAAATCCTTTGTTAAAGAACAAAGAAAAAAAGCTGAAAAACAATCCTCTATAATTAGAAGTCAAATTTATGAAGAACTGTCAGACAACTTTTGGAGCCTTTGTCTTAAATCTGAAGTTTTTGACAATACTGAAAAGAATTTCATCAAAAATGAACTCATGGAGTCTAAGGTTAATTTAATCAAAGAAGAATGGGAATTCCTAAATAAGGCTTATAATTATGTTAAAGACAAAGGTGAAAAATTTGTAAACTCATTCAAAGAACGTCTTAATAAAATTATTGAAGGAATCTCCTGGTTTGTAAAAGGGATTATGAAGTTTTGTAAAAACGTTTTCTTAGGTATGCTAAAAGGAGCACTCAATTTAGGAAAAAAATTAGCAGGTGATAAAAAAGATGTGATAGAGAAAAAATTAGAATCTGCTGATAAAAATGCAGTTGAACAAGAAATTCCTAATCTTAAAAAAGTATTTAACTATCTAAGAACTGGTGATGAAAATAAAAGTGGAATAGAGTCTAATGAAATAAGTCCGAATTTAGAAAAAAAAATATCGTCATCTCTCGAAGCTGGTGAGTCAAATATTGAATCTACAACACTTAAAGAATTAAAAGAAACAGAATCTGAAATAGAAGAAAGTAACAAATTTATTAGTTCACAAGAAGAAGATTTAATAAAACACTTTTATGATTATAGCCTGATTAAAGAAGGTGAAGTTGTTAAAAATGTTAAAGCTTCGGCTTTCAATTCATTAATTGATTGGTTTAAAAGTTTCATTGAGAAAAATGACAATGCCGAAGTTACAACTGGAAAAAAATTACTTTGGTGGGGAAGACTTATTTTAAGAGTTGTTTCTTCATTCTTTGGTATAATTGTAAAAGTTGCAGAACTAGCTGGTGAACTTGTAACAAATGTATCTTTAACATTTGTTTCAAAAATATCTAAATGGGCGGGTGGTCCTGGTCCATTTAAATTTGTAGCTTTAGGTTCTATAGTAGGAGCACTAGTTGGTGTAGTTGGAGATGTTCTTCTTTTAGTAGGAGCTACTCCATTTCCTGGTATGGAAGCTGCTATGGATTTAAAAAAGTGGTTTTTAACAGCTTTCAATTTAGCTGCTGAAACAGATATTACTGCTAAAATAATCAAATTTACACTTACAGCAGCGGCAATTGGATATACAATCTACCATATAAAACACACACTTCACCATCTTAAACCAGGTGAAAAGAAAGAAGGTGAAACTGAGACAAAACCCGGTGAGAAACCTGTTGAGCCTCAAAAACCAGGTGACAAACCAGCAGAGGCTGTCAAACCTGGAACACCTGCACCGGTAAAATAATCTCAATAAAATTTTGTAGAATTAAAACTTTTATTTAAATTTGTATAAAATAATGACAAAAAGTCAAAAACAGACAAGTAGTTTATAATATATAACAACAATGAAAACAAATACGACAAATATGATGAACCTGACACTCAATGTGGTGAATATTACGTTATGTAATATTAGACCTTCTGAGGGTTCCTATCTATTTAGAAAATTTGTCTCGTAAAATGTTACGTATAATAACTAAATATAAAAGAACCCTCAGACAAAAATCTGAGGGTTTTTTGTTTTTAGATGTTTTTGGAGTAGTAGCTTAATGGTGAAGCAATCGGCTGTTAACCGATAGATTACAGGTTCGAGTCCTGTCTACTCCGCTAAATGGTCTCCTCGTTCAATTGGACAGGACATCGCTCTTCTAAAGCGAGGATATGAGTTCGAATCTCATGGAGACTACTAATAAGTCCTGATGGCGTAATGGGAGCGTGTTAGTGTTACATACTAACGGTACTGGTTCGAGTCCAGTTCAGGATACTAAATATTGGAATGTAGCTCAGTTGGTCGAGAGCGCCACGCTGATACCGTGGAGGTCGTAGGTTCAAGTCCTATCATTCCAACAAAACGACACTGTGTCTGAATGGCTTAGGTCCCAGTCTGCAAAACTGTGGTATGTCGGTTCGAATCCGACCAGTGTCTCTAAATTGCATCCTTCGTATAGTTGGTCAATTATTCTGGATTTGTAACCCAGTGACGCCAGTTCGAATCTGGCAGGATGCTCAAAATTATTTACCTTGGTGGTGAAATTGGTAGCACACGCCAGATTTAGGATCTGGTGCCGAAAGGCGTGAGAGTTCGAGTCTCTCTCAAGGTACAAAACGCTTCTGTGGCGAAATTGGTAGCACGCGAGGGACTTAAAATCCCTTGGACATTGTGTCCGTGTCGGTTCGAGTCCGACCAGAAGCACAAAAATTAAATATATAAAAGAAAATTTTTAGATATGGTAGCAAGTATAACAGATGATAACTTTCAAGATATAATTAAAAGTTCAGACAAATTAATTCTAGTCGATTTTTGGGCCGGTTGGTGTAATCCATGTAAAGCACTAGCTCCAGCATTAGAAGAAGCTTCAAATGATTTAGAAGAAAAAATTGTGGTTTATAAAGTGAACATTGATGAGAATCCAATCAGTCCTGATAAATATGGTGTAAGAGGAATTCCTACAATACTCTTTTTTAAAAATGGTGAAGTAGTTGATAGACAAGTTGGTGTATTACCAAAAACAAAACTGTATGAAAAAATAGAAAATGTAATATACAGTCATTAAATAAAAGCCGTGGCTTAGTGGAAAAGAACCTACTCTCATAAGGTGGGCTAAGTGAGTTCGAACCTCATACACGGCACTTATCTAACGATTGTAACGTGACCGGTAATTAATTTTTTACCATCATTGTCTATCATATCTAATTTCATAATCCAAGAGTATGTTCCATCTGGAACTAAAAAACCTCCATATGTTCCATCCCATTTAGTATTGACATCTTTGGACTCCCAGATGATAGCTCCCCATCTATTATAGATCGTTAGTGAAAAATTATCAACTGAAATACCGCTTGTCAATATAGGACCCCAGGTTTGATTAAATTCATTTCCATCAGGTGTGAATGAATTAGGAACCCAATAAATAAGTGGATCACATTGAGTAACTACAATATCTAAAACTTGCGGTGTACCTGGACAACCTAAATCGTTATATCCCATTGCTACTAATTGAAATTCTCCAGGTTCATCATATGTGATATCAATTGAAAGACCCTCACCAATTGAACTACCGTTTAAAAACCATTCTACTGTTCCGTTCAAGTCAATTGTAGTTGAATATGTAAATGTATTAGAGTTTTCGCATATTTCGAATGTGTGTTGACTAAAAACATTTAGACTAATAAGCAAGAACAAAAATAAAAATAGTTTCATATACTTTTTAATTGTGTTGTATTGGTGTCAATGTAGGTTGTGGAGAGACACCTGTATTTGTAGTTGCTGTAAATGAACAACCACTGTTAGTATAAGTATAGGTGATTGTAGCAGCTCCTGGACCAGCTTGTCCAGGACAGAACTGACTATTTACAACACCATTTCCTGTCCATGTCCCACCAGCTGGTAATCCTACTAACGGAACACATGGATCTGTCACACAGAATGGACCTATGGCTGTTATGGTAGGAATTACTTGATAAATCAAAACATTTAAATTTACCGGATTTGAAGGACATCCCGCTTGTGAAGTATAAACAACACTTATCGCATTGTTGATTAATCCTGGAGGGCAATTTGACCAGTTAACTTGAATTTGATTTGTTCCTTGACCTGATGTGATTGTAGCACAAACAGGAACAGTCCAAGTGTAAGTTCCGGCACCAACTGAAGTAACTTGATACTGAGAAAGTGCCTGAGTCTGATAGCATACAGTATCTGGATTTGTTGTAACAAGTTGACCAAATACTGTTGTCGTCAAAAGAGTCAGTAGTAGTAAAAATAAATTTTTCATTTTTTCATTTAATTTTTATTAGTTGTGGCTTATCGGGCCTAAAACTATTTGAGGTGGTTGTGTTATAGTGACACTGCCAGTAGCCGTGCAACCGTTCAAATTAACAGTTACTGTATAAGTTCCTGGACAGAGATTACTTATTGATTGTGTTGTTGATCCATTTGACCATAGATAAGTCGCACCTGGATAATTAGCATTTGCTGTTCCATTACAAAGTCCAAAACAAGTCACATTTGTTGATGTTGGATTTATAACTAAATTGACTGGTGTATAAGTGATAGAAGCATAACCATTTCCGGTGTTATTTGATGGTAGACAAGTTCCTCCTGCTGGTAGAAGAGAAGAACCAGCACCTCCACCACCACCTCCATTTGAACCAGTGCAACAGCCGTCGTTACCTCCGCCACCACCACCGTAGTATCCACCACCACCACCTCCACCAGAGGCAGTTGACCAGAAACCACCATTTCCTCCCTGACCTAATGTTCCGGCTTGACCTCCAGGAGGTGTTCCTGCCCAAGGAGCTCCTCCAGCTCCGCCTGCAGCTTGTGTTCCACCACCGCCTCCTGCTCCGTATGTGCTAACACCTGGTGCGCCGTTTTGACAGTTGGCTGCTCCACCTGCGACTGGAGAAGAACCACCACTTTTTCCACCACCACCTCCGGCAACTATAACTCTATTCACTAGTGCGTTTCCTCCGATTCTGATATCAGTCGCTCCACCGCCACCACAAGAATTATAATTAACATTTGCTGGATTTGATGCATGTCCTGTTCCACCACCGTTCCAACCACCTGAATTGTTACCACAGCTGCCTTGTCCTCCTACATAAATATTTAATGTTTGACCCGGTGTGACTGGAATAGTTGCTGTTAGTCTAGCTCCATTTCCTCCTGTGGTTCCACCACCTTTGGCACCTGCTACAACTACGTTGATAGAAGTTACACACTGTGGCACAGTCCAAGTCTGAACCGAACCAGTATAATTGAAATTAACGGTCTGTGTTTGTGAAAATGAAATATTCAGTAGACAACTTAATATGGACAATAATAAAAACTTTAATTTCATTTATCTAATTTCAATTTTTATTACAGATGTTGTTACACTACTGTTTCTGATGTATATATAGTATAAACCATTTGAATTTTTCAATTCTTCGATTAAAAAGGTGTTTATTCCAGGTTTCACATCAATTATTTTGTTAAAAATTTGCGAACCCTTAGTGTCATTGAGTATAACCTCACTTTCACCGAGCAAATTTTTATCATTCAAGACCAATTGAAATTGACCTGAACTAGGATTCGGAAATACTGAAAAATATCCTTTTGACAAATTACTACATTGAACATTTATCGGTCCATATTCTTTGAATAAACCATCTACATCAAATTGAAGAAGTTTATAATAGTTATTACCGTCAGTCGTATTTTCGTCTTTTGTAGTGTATGATAACTCTTGAGTTGAATTACCAGCTGATTCAACTGTTGTGAGTGTTGACCAATTTTCACCGTCTCTGGATTTTTGTATCTCAAAATAATGGGAATTATGTTCTGATGCGGTTTTCCAATTTAGAGTAATAAAATTATCAGCACAAGTTCCATCAAATGAAAGTAATTCTACTGGTAAAGCTGAAACTCTATTTACAGTTATTGTTCTTAATTGATTGTCATTGCCGCAATTACTATTTGTATTTACATGAATGTAATAACTACCTGTTGCTGGTCCGTTAAATGAAACTGGTTGAGTGCCTTGAGCAACTAAAGAACCTTGTGGCTGACCCATTCTTACTGTTAAATAATCTGTTGATACTGATGAGGTAGCAATATACTGATCATTTTGAAAACCATTATACCAGTGACCGTATTGACCTGATGGATGTTGAGTAATCGTCATAGTTGGTTGTTGCATTATTGGCATTGCTTGTTGATTAAATTGTGTTGTATTTGATATTGTAATTGGAAAAGCTGCCAATGAAGAAGAACAAGCAGAGCCAACTGTGTAAGTCACAATTACTCTAGCAAAATTACCAGGTAGTCCTCCACTTCCATTAAATAGTCCGAAACAACTTGGGGGATTTGTAATTCTAAACTGATTTGTTCCATTTGCAACATAGTTTGCGGGATTCATGTTTAGTGTAAAGATAGGATTGATGCTTCCTGAACAACTACAATGACTTATTGTATTGAATGTTGGACCGTTGATGTTATTTAAAGTTGTTGTTCGTGTTCCGCCCTGACATTCAACACCGACTGATAATTGAATCTGAACTGATACAATAGTCGATCCGGCGGGTAAACTACTATTCCAGTTGAAACCTGTCATTCCAGAACAACCGTTATAGTATGAGCCGGAACCACAATTCGAATTCATATTTACTAACTGGCCAATGGAATTTATATTGAAAGTTGCAGTCTGTGTTTGTGGTTGACTCTGAGATCCAACATAGTAAGTAGTATTATTATTTAGTTGAGGTGTAGTATATGTCGATCCAGTTCCAAGTTGACCTGTGCCATTTGAATTAGAATACCAAACTAAATTTTGTCCACCTGACGCTGTCAGTGTTGTAGAGTTTCCTAAACAAATAACTGAGTTTCCAGTCACTGTTGGTGTAGCTAGTGGATTGACTGTTATTGTGACCGGACTTGTCGAACTTTGACATGAGCCACTCGTTGCTTGTAGGTAATAAGTGGTAGATGTTGTTAGTGTTGGAGTTGTATATTGACTTCCTGTTCCAATTTGACCGGTCAAATTAGAATTTTGATACCAAGTAATAGTGCCATTTCCAGAAGCATTTAGTGTCGCAGAAGAACCACAGTTTATAGACGTACTATTCACTACAGGTGCTGTTAGTGGATTTACGGTAACAGTGACAGGAACTGGTTGTGAGAAACAAGCTTGACCAGCACACGGTTTATTGAAGTTAGATATTGTTGCAGTAAAGGTTCCACAACAACCATCGTGTGACCTACCATAAAAAGCAAAAGTCTGACCTGCTGAGACATTCACAGAAGTAGCACCTGAGGCGTTGCAAGTTGCTAATGGATAATCAGTTCCATTTATTCTATATCCATATGTATCATAACTACAGTCATTATGTGAAACTGTCCAGTTCCAACTTATAGTTCCTGTTACCGGAACAGTAATTTGATACAAAGTGTAAGAATTACCACCAGTGCCGTTTGGTCCGGTGAGTTGTATAAGATTTGGTGCACCTGTTGTGTTTACACTTCCATTACCACCATTTAGATGTTGAACAGTCCAATTATTTGTAGCGTAGCAATTGTTAAAACCAACACTTTGTGTGGTTGCCGAACCAGCAGTTGATGTAACATAATAAGTCGTGTTTGATGTGAGTTGAGGTGTTGTAAAGCTTGGTCCAGTTCCAAGTTGACCAGTTCCATTTGAGTTAGAATACCAGGCATATGCGCCTGTTCCGCCCGATGCGTTTAGTGTTGATGTCTGGCCGCAATTAATAGAAGTATTATTTACTGTTGGTTGTGGTAAATTATTATTGACCGTGACTAATACAGGAGTGACAGGAGTAGCACAAGCGCCGGAACCAGAGCCAACGTAATAAGTTGTGTTTGATGTTAGTTGTGGTGTTGTAAAAGTTGATCCTGAACCTACTTGTCCAGTTCCATTTGAATTGGTGTACCAATTGACATTGCTAGCACCATTTGTAATACTTAGTGTAGTAGAACTACCACAATTTACAGAAGTGTTGTTTGCTGTTGGTTGAGTTAATGCTGTAGTATTTACTTGATAGGCACTAGTTGTCGAGTTACAAATACCATTCGATGTAGTAACCCAAAAAGTCGTATTTTGATTTAACGCTCCTGGATTATATGTTTGTCCAGACCACAGTAAGCCAGTAGCGTTTGAGTTAGACCACCACTGGTAATTTCCCGCCCCACCAACCGCTGTAAGTGTTGGTGATACTCCGCAGTTTATAGTATAAGTTGATTGGTTTGGTGGTTGTGGTAGTGATGTGACTGAAACTGTGTATTGAGCACAACCTGAAGACCAGAAACCGGCATTGAAGTTTCTAGCCCAGTAGGTCGTAGTTGTGTTTGGATTGACTGTGATAGAACCACCTGTAGCAATTTGACCTACGGTATTACAACCATTCGTAAACCAATAAGTAGTTCCTACTGAACCATTCGCTGTTAATGTCACTGATTGTCCAGTGCATATCGTAGCACTTGTTGATGATATAGATGATGGATTTGGAGGAGCACCAGATGAACAGTTACCCGAATAAGTCACGTTTATGGTGAATCCACTTCCTGTGACTGAACCATCTGAAAGAAACTGAACAGTCAAAGGTTGACCAGGAGATGAGTTGATGTTCGGTATATTTGAATTCATCCAATACGTTCCAATTAAAGCTCCTCCAGTTCCTATGCCTAAATAAATCCTTACTCTATCACAACAGGATTCACCGGATGAAGTTCCATTAAGAGATATTACAGCCGAACCTCCGTTATTTAATACAGTATATCCATTTGCATTGTTTGAGTAATTACCAAATTGACCTCCGTGGTCATAGAGTGTTGTGTTTGTTCCACAATTTACTGAGTTGAATCCACTATAAGGAACTAAGGTCGCTGATCCACCGCCACCGGCTGAACACTGAGCTGAACCTGTCGATCCTCCTGATGTTGGTGAACCGGGTTGTAAAGTTTGTAGAGCTATTACTGTTGCACCTGTGCTACTAGTTACGCGGATTTGACACTCGTAAGTCCAAGAACCAGTGATAGATCTCCACACTCTTATTGTTTGACCGGCTGTTGCATTAAATGTGACAGTTGCTGGTCCTAATCCACTGTTTAAAGTCACGTTAGAAATTACTGTAACGCCGTTCACAGAAACTGACGCATAATTACCATTCCATCCATCACCATATGTGTCGGTCATGTAAAGTGTGTGTAAACAACTTTGAGAAAACAGATAAGATGTTAGAAATAAAAAAAAGAAAGAAAGAAAATTTCTCATGGCAAAAAATTATTTTTATAATTTTTCACTCACTTGAAGAATCTTCCACACTCACTATTCAACTCTCAGAAACCCCCATCTACCATGGGCCGGTCGAGCAATTTTATTATGCAAAGCACAACAATCTATATATTGCATATGTGTAAATTTAATGTGTATTTACTCTTCTAAGTTATTATATGCTGATTATAGACTAGAATTTTATGAGTTTCATTGAATATTTTTATTCAAATAATGGGAATCTCGGTAGATATAATCTTGTAGTCGCGTTGTCTGCAAATATAAGATATTTAGAGTCATCTCTAATAATATATTGATTACATAGTTTATTATGTTCTTTTTCAGGTATAATTTCACTAAACAATCTAAGATTTGTAAGTTTCATATCCGAAGCGTATATCTGTGGATTAAATCCTTCAGCTTCAAATTCAATTGGTTCAATTTCAAACGATTGTTTGTAAACTTGTCTAAGCATGGTGTAAGATAAATTAGCTGCCTCACTTTCTTCATCAACATTTCTCTTATAAATAAACTGTTCAGCTTTTCTATTTCTTTGATCAATATTTACTAAATAACAATACCAAGTATCCTCACTCAGAGCTATAGCATTGTTTGTAGGTTGACCCATAAGATGTTGACTGTAGGTGACTCCGTTCAGAGTAAATTTCAATTCATCACTTTCAAGTTCAAACTTGTAACCAAGATTTAGTGCGTAATTGTAATAACTCAAGAAATTATATTTTTCACCTGCTATATAATTATTTATGTTGAACCAACACATAAAACCGATATTATTACTTGGTGATAGTATCGGATTAGAATTTACATATTTTACTGCCAGCGCTCTATAGTTTAATGATGCTAAATCATAATGAGCTTTAGATATTATTGTAGTTGAATTTTCAATCAATTCTTTGTCAATTGTAGCATTGTATTCTAATCGAACTACTTCAGTTGTTAATGGTTTAAATTGATCTTTGTTAGCAATTGCTTTCTTTTCTTGGTTATCTTCAGTTCCAAATAACTCATTAATAGTTGTATTTTTAGTCAACTTATCAACACTCTGTTTTATATTTTCATCACCATAATTGATATTCGCAGTTTTGTGGTATTTTTTCAGAACTAATTTATAATAAATTGCTGCATTATTAAAATTTCTAAATTGCTGAGCATGGTCAACAGCATACATCCTGTTAAGATCACAGAAGTAAAGAAAGTCCTCTTTAGCGGGTCTTCTTTGAGCCCCAAACACTTCTTTGAATTGTTGTTTGGTAATGTGAACTTGAAATGTTTCAAATAAAGTCAAATCAAACTGATTCATAACAATCTGAGAGTCTGGAAATTGATTTCCTTCGACCGAAACTTTCAATTCACCATCACAAACTACATTGTATAATTGATATTCATGTAGTATAGAATCTTGTCCTTTTCTATCTGGGTCAGTAGCGTAATAGATTACACGGTGACCAAATACCATTTGAGCATCATTACTCAGTTTTTGAAGCAAATTCATTGCTTGACTTTGTTGATATGGATTAAATAGATTTGCTTTTTCATCAGTTGTCATTTTCGGCAGAGATGAATTATCAGTGTCACATCCTGGTCCGCCTGAGCTTCCACTAGCATTTAAGTTTGTGTTTGGAACAAAATTGCCGTTCTCATCATATGCACCCATTATGTTTGATTGACAACACTGTCTAATTCCAAATAAGTTAGTTTTCTTTGAGTCTTCTGAAACATTTTGAAAATCACCAATCAAATTTATATCTTGAATTGTTACACTCTGAGTAGAATTGTTTTCAATTAAATATTCAATCTGAAAAAATCTTATCGGATTAATTCTTCTACTAAATATATTTTCTTTTGTGAATAATTCATAATCAGACCAACTTCTTGCACTATCCTGTGAAAATCTGTAAGATATTTTACAACCAGTTGGTATACCTGATGAAGAAATAATTTCAATGTCGTTTATCTTAAAAACTTTAAAAATAAATGGAGGTTTGATTATTAGTGTTTTACCAGCTGGTATTACTGATGTTCCTTCCTCTTCTTGAATACTTCTTTCTAATTCACCTTGAATATTATACTCTAAAATTCTAATAATACCAATATTTGAAACACCTTTTCTTACCCATTTTATCTCTAAGTAGAATGGATCTAATGGATCTACAATTGGAAAATTAGTAATTTTTAAAGTTAAATCTAACCATTCTGACCAATTTTGACCATCTCTTGAGACTCTATAATAGTTTAGGAGGTATCTACCATCTGTTAAACCGATTGTGTCATAAAAAAATCTTGTTAAGGTTTTGACATTTTGAATTTCGGGAAATGATAAAATATACTCGTCTCCAATATTTGTAAAAGTAGGACATGCATTTGCTGACTGTGTGCCTACTGTTGGGTCAAATTTGTCTGAAATTACAAGTTTTCCTAATATAAGATCTGATGAAATATTCATATTAGTATATATTAAAAATATTTATCCACAATAATTTTGTGAATAATTTGTTAAAACAACTAAACTTCCGTATATTTGTATAAATCTATCAAAGGATAGTAGTTTAGAAAAGTTCTAAACTTAATTGAAGTAAAAAATTAAACTATGAAAATTAAAGAAAAGTTCTTAGAGTTGACTAGTCGGACTTATCCTCACGGAACAGAAACCGAATTATTTCCTATACTTTTCTCCACTGTAGATGGTCTTAAAGAGGATGAATTCGGAAATCTATTTATTAAAATAGGAGAAAGTGATGTAATGTTTACGTCTCACTTAGATACAGCAACTTCTGCTAACACACCTGTAAATCACGTATTTGAAGGAAACATAATCAAAACAGACGGTAAATCTATTTTAGGAGCGGATGATAAAGCTGGAGTCACTATTATGTTGTATATGATTAAAAACAACATTCCTGGTCTTTATTATTTCTTCTTAGGTGAAGAAGTAGGATGTATTGGTTCTAAGAAAGCTGCTGGTGTTCAAAAAGAAACTAAAATAGAAGGTATCAATAAAGTTATATCTTTTGACCGTAGAGGAACAAACTCTGTAATCACTTATCAAAGTAGTAGAAGATGTGCTTCTGATGCTTTCGGAACAGCGTTATCTGAGCAATTAAATTTAGCTGATAACACTTTCAAATATGAAAATGACCCAACTGGTGTTTTGACTGATTCTTTTCAGTTTATTTCTATCTACCCAGAATGTACTAACATTTCTGTAGGATATCAATCAGAACACACTTTTTCTGAGACTCAGAATATTGAACACTTAGAAAAATTAGCTGAGGCTTGTTTGAAAGTTGATTGGAATAATCTACCTGTCGAAAGAGATCCTTCTAAAACAGAGTATAAATCATATGGTGGTTATGGTGGTTGGGGATACCCAGGTTGGGATGATGATGATTACTACTATGGAACTAGATATGGAGCTAGACAAAGTCGTTATAGCAGTTACAATAATTGGGGTTCAATTACTAAGCCTAAAACTAAAACCGAAAATATTTGGTTTCACGATAAGAAATACAACTATGTCTCAAAGATAGAAATAGAAGAATGGACTAAAAAAGTTGTATCAGTTGATTTGTGTAAAGAGAGGATTTTAGAAGAAAAAGTCATAATTGACTCTTTGTTAAAATCACTTGACCTCGAATATGAAACATCTGAATGGAATGGATTCAAACTTAAAGTTAATTACAAACACAATTACTCAACTGAGTGTGATAGAAATGATTTGATTCAATATTTACCTGAATTAGATTACTCAAAAGCAGACGATTTAGGTGATACCGGTGATAGTTTTTTTGACACTGAGTCATATTTAGATATGTGTGATGGATTTTATGATTAAGAATATGAAGATTATTAAAGATAAATTTATAACTAATTGTGCTAGATACACTAAAGTTGAGTTAGACAATAAATACTTTAGAAGATATCATTATGGATATAAAAACAGGACTGTAGACATACTTTGGCTTTCTTCAGATAGAGAATTTATAAATGAAAAACTTGAACTACATTTAGAAAACCAGTTTAAAATAATTAATAAAAATTTGTTATAAAAGGTCGGATAATCTCCGACTTTTTTTGTATATTTGTAATATGCGTTTAATAAAAAAATATAATCAAAAGAAGAAAATAAAAAATTTAATCTATAAAGACTTTGAAAAAGCTATAGAAGCAAAAGACTATGTTCGCTCTGGTATTCTATCAAAGAGATTTTTAAAATTAGACCAAAAATGAATTTAGCCGAATTACAAGATTTGATTGATAAAAAAACAATTGAGTCAAAAAATTTACATAAGCAACTTAATGCTTTACATCAAGATTTAAATAGATTGAGAGAACAATTCAACCAACTTGAAATGCAAGAGTTTGTAGACTATTTACAAATTGGTGAGCTAATAGAGTTTAGTAACTATTACTCATTTTCTGGATATTGTAAAGACCCAAAAGCCAATACTTCTTTTAGCTCTGGTGAAAAGATTAAAATATCAAAAAAGAATAAAAAATCAATCGTTATTGAGGTGGTGAAGAAATTCCAAAAAAGATGGGATGAAAAACAAAAAAAATCGATAATAATCGGTGAGACAAATCCAGGTTGGTTAATAAGAGTTGATATAAATTCTTTTTTTCATTTTTATATGAAAAATATGACTTTAAAAGTTGCATTCGATTCATATGTTAAAAGAAAACAAGCTTTAGACAGTTTATTTGATGAACAAAGTAGTTGAAATATTAAAGATAGGTAATATTTTACCATCTGTTTCAAGTTCTGGTAAAAAAACTATTATGATTGTCTCTGATGGAGAACAATTATTTGACTACTATGTTTCTATATTAATACAGAATTGTGATGAATATAGTTTCTTAAAAACATCTAAATCGATTGTTGGAAAACCTCAAACCTTTAGGAGTTTTTTGGTTGGAAATCGCCCTGTAGATACAGTTAAAGGTCTTTCAGACGGTGACCCAATAATTGGTCAATCATACACAATAAATAATTCAAGTTGGTATACTTCTAAAGTTGAACAAATTATAGATGATTGTATAATTATTACAAAAAACTCAGTCTACGCAATACACAATCTTTCTGATGTTAGACAAAAGAAACTGGATGATTTAGGTCTTTAAATCACTGATAGTAGTATATTTCGTAATAAAAAAATAATATATAGTATTATGAAATATCTTAAAAAATATGAAGGTCTCAGTAAAGAGTATAGACATAAATCACTTCCTCACGCTGGTGAACCAATTCATATTGACGGTAGAATTTCTATGTTTCAACAAGATTGGTTTGAAAAACTTTTACCAGAGACATTCACGATCCATTCAAATCCGAATCTAAAGAAGTTAAACAAAGATTTAACTCTAACAGACGTTACTGGAACAAAAGAATATGTATTTGATAAAAACGAATGTTCTATTGATAATGCATTAGTGCAGTTTACATACTACTATAATAGTGCTGACCAATCTAAATCTACAAATTCTAATGAGCCTATACCTCTAGACCCTAACTACGCCTTAGAAAATGGTGAACCAGCAATGCTCGAGTTTGATATACACTTTTCAAAAATTGGCCAAGGAGATCTACACACAGAAGAAGACCAAATCAAACTTTTGGTTGATATTACTTATGGTAACAATATGGCTGTTGAGTTTACACTTGAAGCTCCAAATAAAATTAATGTAATTCATTATACTTCAGTTGGTTCAAAGTATGATCCTGAAACTCATTGGGGATTTACTGATGAGTCAATAGAAGACTTGGTGAAATTTTTTAATTGTTTTGACCATGGTATCAAAATTACTTCAGAAGACTTAAAATTTCTTGATGAGCACTACGAAAGTTATGAACATGAAAATGACAATCCAAAACACCTATATAATGATGATTCTGATTTGATTGAGTTTGGAAATGCATACAAAGAATCCAACTCTGACAAAGAGGATATATTTTTAATTATAAACAATGCTAAATCACCTCAATTTAAATATTTTCCTAAAGTAGCAAGATATTTGAGAGTCAGAGATATTCCTTTTAAAGCGGCTTGTTCACCTGAAGAAGTAAGAAAATATAATCAAGAATATAACATCATTGGTGCTTTATCAACTGGTTCTGATTACAGTATGAGAAAGCCGGATTCAAACACAGAATATGAAGCTTCAGAGGAGGCGTTAAAAATTCTTACCTGTCCAATTTTAGCAATGTGTTATGGATTTCAGTCTATGGCTAAGTTTTACGGCCGAAGTATCGATGGAGGAGAACTAAACTGCGGATTTTTCAACTTGACTGATTTTGATACTGAACATTTTTTATTCAAAGGAATTGACTTGACACAGCAGAAAGTAAATTTTTGTTTTCACGACTACCCAGTAAATGTTCCTGTTGATTTTGAAAATATTGCAATGCTTGGTGAAACCATTGCAGGTATATCTAATAAAAAATTAGGTAGATATGGAATATTATTTCATCCTGAAGAATTACAGGAGACTTGGATTATATTAGATAATTTTGTTCAAGAGTGTAGAAATCTAAAACAACCTAAACTAGTAAAATTAGCTACTTATGAAAATTTCATAAGAAAATAGAAATATTTTAAAATCTTTTTTGTATTTTTGTATATAAATTTGACAAACAGAGAATAATAATTCAATATATAACAAATAATGAAAACATTTAAAATGAATATTACACAAGTTAATCCACAACCTCAGGATCAGGACCCTGAGAGAATGGCTAACTATGTCTTTACAATAAGTTAATGTTTTAATTAAAACGAATTTGTAAAACCCGGTTAGTCAAAAACTAATCGGGTTTTTTATTGTCCTATGGTGTAATTGGCAACACGTCTGGTTTTGGTCCAGAAGAGTCGAGGTTCGAACCCTTGTGGGACAACAATATAATTTATATACGGATGTGAGGTCAAACGGTTAAGATGTCTGCCTGTCACGCAGTTCGGAGCGGGTTCAACTCCCGTCACGTCCGCTAAAATTTCGGGAAGTAGATCAGTTGGTAGATCGGGTGGTTTGGGACCATCAGGCCGCAGGTTCGAGTCCTGTCTTCCCGACTAAAGAACTCGTCTTTTACAAGCAAAACAAGAACCACAAGATGTTTCACCGATTGGATACCAACAAGACCATGTCAACTGAAGTATTTTTTCCCAACCGTTTTTTATAGCAATCTCTAACATATCTTCTTTTGTAAGATTAATTATAGGTAATTGAAATCTTGAAAAAGACTCAAGTTCTGGTCTTATTTTTATTATTCTATTATTTTGTATGGCTGAAGACAACAAACTCCAGAAGGAAGTAGAGTTGTTAGGATTGAATTCTAAAGATATCTCTGCTTCAATATCTAATTCCTCAAGAAGTTGAGATATGTAAGTATATTGTGATATTGGTCTATTTACAAAATTGTTTCTATATAAATCAAAAAAGTTTATTTTAGTCTTATCTGTGTAAATTACTTCTTCTTTTGTGATGTAATTCATAAATCCATAGCTAAAGATTAAATTACAGAGTAGTAGTGTTTCTGATTTTCCAATTATTGTAAAACATTTAATTTTAGTAGTATCAATTTCTGATAATATGTTTGACATAGTTTTTAGCTCTATGTCTAAACTACGTCTTGATACTTTAGAAGATTCTTTATTATCTATTAAGAGAGAAACATAAAAAATGTTAATCTCCTCAACTTCAATATCATTTACAATCTGTAAAAGTCTAAATGTACTATCAAATCCACCAGTCCAGAAAATGTTTTTTTTCATAATTAGTCATCAATTTCTAACCAACGACCATCTGATAAAAATTGAAACTTACCTATATAAGTATATCTATTTTTCCATTCTTCTGGTGAAATTATAGATAAGAACTCTTCGTTGTCTTTTTGATAAAGAAAGTAAGTGTGACCAGCTAATGGTTCAAAGTTATGTTTTGCTAAATAAAGTCTTTCGTTTATTGAAATTTCTCTAATCAATTTTTGATATTCTTTTTGAATTTCTTCGAATTTAGATGAGAAGTGATGTTTGAGTTTACTAGTTTTTTCTAATTTAAATAATTGTATATCATCAGGAGAGAAGTTCTGAGAACCTAATTCGGTCGGATACTCTTTGAGTCTTCTGTCGGGAACATATGAATCTGGTAGTTTTTTTTCTTCCATCAATATTATATCCAAAAACAAGCATAAAGATTAAACTTAAAAAAATAAAAAAATATATACTCTATGAAAAGTCATGTTTACAAAATTATGTTTGAAAAGTCTTCATCTGGTCTAAATGATGAATATGAAAGGCTTTCTGAACATGAAAAACAAAAAATTTCTGATTTAGATGCCGAATCTTTCTTTGACTATCAAGATTATAAAGATAGATATATTTGTTACGTCATTTGTAAACCTACTGAATTACAAAAATATTCAGATATTCTAATTAATAATCTTATAATTCATGCAATATCAGACTTGTCTAACGACATTTTAGAGTTTAAAATTGACTTAGAAGATGAATTAAAACCATTATTGAGCACAATCAATTCTATAAAGTATAGTTTTTTTATCGACGATGTAAATGACTGGATATTTGAACATTTGAATATAGATAACGTATTAGACCGGATATCGGCTCTTGGTTCCGTAGATAAATTATCTACAATTGAAAAAGAATTTCTAAAAAACTTTCAACTTCCTTAATTTTTTTGTATATTAGCAAAAAAAGTATCTATGTTAAAGAAATTAAGAATAAATATTATCAAAAATTTAGCTCAAATTTACGCTAACGCACTAATTCAAAAAATGGAAAAGGAATTGTCACAAAATGATAAAGACTCTTTTTCTATGACTTTTGAACAAGCGGCTAAACTCAATGCTTACTGTATTGTCTTCCATGAAATTTATTTAGACTAATGAGTAAAAAAGTTGGATTTACTTGCTCTTGTTTTGATCTTTTTCACGCAGGGCATATAATGATGTTAAAAGAAGCAAAATCCGTGTGTGACTATCTTATTGTAGGGTTACAAACTGATCCGACTGTTGATAGACCAGATAAAAATAAACCTATTCAAAGTATATTTGAAAGATTTGTTCAATTAGAAGCCTGTAAATATGTTGATGAAATTGTAATTTACGCTACAGAAAAAGAATTATTGGACATACTACATTCTTATCCGATTGATATTAGAATTGTTGGTGATGAATATAAACAAAAAGATTTTACTGGTAAAGATTTACAACACGTAGAAATTTATTACAACTCAAGAAAACATTCATTTTCTACTACAGAACTTAGAGGTAGAGTAATTGATAGATATAAAAAAGAGAAAAAATGAAAAAACTATTTTTAGATGATATAAGACAGCCGAAAGATGCAATAAACTTGGTTCCATCTAACTACAACAAGATATTTTGGGATAACGATTGGTCTATTGTAAGAAATTATAGAGAGTTTGTAAACTGGATATTATCTAATGGTGTTCCAGACTTAATAAGTTTTGACCACGATTTAGCAGACATTCATTACGAAGTTGACTTTTCTGATTGGGAGTTTTCATCAGATCAACTTGGAGTTGAAGAGACTGGACTTGATTGTGCTAAATGGTTAGTAGATTACTGTGTAGACAACGGAAGTATTCTTCCAAAATATATCGTTCACTCTGCAAATCCTGCAGGTAGAAAAAACATACAATCATATTTAGATAACGCAAACAAACATTTATTCTAATGGACTTTATCAGAACTCACATTATATCAAAAATTAAGGAACAGATTAAAGAAAAACAAAAAGTTCTTAAATTTGAGGGGTTTTTTTATTTAGATAAACCTATCAACGATAAAACAAAAACAATCAATAGATTGAACCAACATGCGATTTACCCAAAAGAAGAATTACTGCCTATGAATTGGTATCAAATTAATGGTTCTGCTTTACTAGACGTTTTTTCACAAGTGAAAGATAACAAGGTGTACATCTATAAGATTTTAGAAGGAAAGTCTCATAAAATGAGAATTAAAAATAAAAAATGATAGAATTCTTAAGAAATGATTTTCAACACTTAGTCTCATATACTTATGATACTGAATATAGTTGCGAAACTTCTTGTTGCTATGAAGAAGGTCTTTGTAGATGTGGTGTAATTACTAATATAAAAATTAATTACATTGATATTTCTAAATTGACTAATGAGATTTACTCTGACATTTTTTCAAATACACTATCAACAAAGAGAAATAATAAAATAAATTCACTGTGGGGTATATCTTCTGAAATAGAAAAATACACAATTGATAGAATATTAAGAATATTTAATGTTTGGAAATCCGAAAATTGGCAAACAACTATTTGTAACGGTTATTATGGACAAGAAATAGAAGAAATCAAACTTAAAGAAGAAATATTAGTAAAGCTTTCTGATAAAATTGAACAACATCTATTAATAGATGATTTATCTGAAAGAGTAGAAGGATTGCTTATACTTGAAAATGGATTTTTAATTGATAGTATAAAGGACTGTGATTATTATGTTGATACTATTTCAATTGATAGTATAATATTTCCTAACAGAGAACACAAATCAAATATTATTATAGATGGTCTTCATCATTACTCTGATAAAGAATATTCTGGTATAAGAGGTATTGTTAAAAAAAATGGCACTAATTTTAAAGTGATAGATGGTTATCACAGACTTGTAAAGACCGAAAATAATAAAGTCAGAGTTTTAATTTGTAGTCAAACTTTGAAGTAAAAATTTATATAAAAAATAAACTTTAAATTATGGCGAATTTTATTTATTCTAAAGTCACAATTCAACCACAAGAGGCTATGAATAAAATTTATGATATGATTAAAAGTATTTCAAATGTTCCTTTTGGACAAGAAACAAAAGCAGTTATCAAAAAATTTTATTCTGACCAATTTAGTGAAGATTTTTTATCAAATCTATCTGAAACAACTGTTGACCGTGTTTGGTTAGAAAACAATATCGGAACAAGTTGGGTTAATGCTAATGTTGAAGATGATGAAATTACTATCAACTCACCTACTATAATTCCAGCTGGTTTTCTTATAAAATTATATGAACACTGTATTCAAGAATTTGATGATGTCTCTATAAACTGTAAGTGGTGGGATGAAACTGAAACTCAGTGTGGTGTTGCACTTGTCAAAAACGGTCACTACACTGAAGATGAAGTTTATTTTGAATCTGAAGGAGTTTTCGATACGTGTTATTATCCATCTGGTTTTGAAGACATTGAAATTGTAAAAGACTGGATTAGAACAAATTTGTCGAATGTTGTCTACTCTGAAGATATTGAACTTATGCAAGAAGATGACTTAAGAGATTTATTCGAAAATAGTAAAATTGATGAAAAGTGGAATAGTATTTCAAATAGTTGGTCTGAAATGTTTCAACTATGTGATGAAGCTATAAAAAATCCACTTGAAGAAACACCTATCTTAAAAATTAAAAAAATAGCAAAAATGAGATTTGAAATGATTCCTAATTGCTATCCATTCGAAAATTAATAAACAAAAAAATAACTAAATTATGGCAAATTTTATTTACTCTCGAGTTACTATAGAACCACAAGAAGCTATGGACAAAATCTGTGATATGATTGAATCTATGCCTAGTGCTGAATATGGTAAAGAAACTCTACAAGTTGTCAAAACTTTTTACACAGAAGAAGAACTTAACAAACCTTACAACAATGGTGAGACTGAATATCCAATTACAGATTCTGGTGTAATGCACGGATGGCTTTATGACAATGTTGGAACAAAATGGATTACCGTAGGAATCGATGATGATATCAGAATTGAATCACCTTCATACATTCCCGATGGTTTTTTAATTAAGTTATATAGTCTTTGTCAGGATTTTCCAAATGTTGAGTTGACTTGTAAATGGTGGGATGAAACTGAAACTCAGTGTGGAGTCGCTCGTATTTACAATGGTGTATACTCAGAGGATGAAAATTCTTTAGAAGATGAGTGTATCGGAGATCCAGCATACTATGTAAACGGTGATGAAGACATCGAAGAAGTTAAAGAATATCTTCTTAGTCAATGTTCAGAAGATTCTTATACTAAAAAGGAGGACGTTGAAAGTTGGGATGAAGAAGAAATGAGAGAAACTTTTGAACAATGGCATAATGAAGGTAAATGGGATTATATCTCCGACCAATGGATTAATATGATTGACTCTTGTAACGAAGCAATAGACACTGAAGATTTTGAATTTCCAGTAACAAAGGTTGTTAGAATTGCTAACCTTCATCACAGAATGATTGATAATTGTTATCCTTTTAAATAATATGGAAGTAAATAAAATCTACCACGGTGATTGTATTGAGGGTTTAAAACAAATGACTGAGGCAACGGTTGATTTAGTTTTAACATCACCTCCTTATAATCTAAATATAGAATACGCTCATCACAATGACTCAATGAAACTCGAAGCTTATTACAACTGGTGTAAAGAGTGGATTTCAGAGTGTTATAGAGTTCTGAAACCAGGTGGTAGATTTTGTTTACAAATTGGTTGTTTTCAGTCTCAGTTAAATGAACCATCTTACGCGACCTTTACAAATATATTTCAAGCAGTAGGATTCACTTTTAGAGAGTTTATTATTTGGAATAAAAATCAAATCCCTAAAAGAACGGCTTGGGGTAGTTGGAAAAGTCCATCTAATCCAAGAATCCTACCTCCATTTGAAATGATTATCAATTTTCATAAAGAGTCACCTAAGATTTTAGAAAAAGGTGAAACTGATTTAACTAAAGAAGAGTTTGTTCAATGGACAAATGGTCTTTGGGTAATTGCTCCAGAAAGTGCTA
>JACCDO012257237.1_pt1 | contig 28375 bp, 20 predicted proteins | sample 7446101 | NCBI WGS metagenome assembly JACCDO01 (sample SAMN15323440, study PRJNA562643) | freshwater metagenome | isolation source: river surface water | place: USA:Blue River Watershed | collected 2017-08-16
CATGAGCACGCAACCCGTTGCAAAAACTATTCAATATTATTAGCCTCGGAGTGTTATACGCCCTTAGTGCTCTCGTATCATCGATCTCTTTCAAGAGTCTCCTCTCTTCTCAATCAATTCACGAGAGCTGGAGCCAGTCAATCTGTTCTGTCTGCTGCAAAAAGTTCCACATCCATGCGGAACTTTTGAAAATTGAAAAAAAAGGAAAAAGTGATCGAGAAAGTAGGCTTTATTTTTGAGAATGATATCCCATGATAGCTACCAGTATTACATGACCTATTTTGGTTGCGTAATTGCATTGATTATCACCATTATTAGAGTAAGAAGCGGTGAGGGAGTTACCATAACCACAAAAGAGTTCAAAATATTTCAAAATCGTTTTTTAATCGGTAATATATCAATAAACACTTTAATTATTATTAGTCAACACCTAACTGTACCTTACTAGGCTATTCACTCATGTTCTTTAATGAATTGCTGATGATTGGATCATTTTACCCTATATATGTAAGTTTAAACATTCCTTTTGAAAAAATTACCAAATTATACATTGTTACATACATGGCCACCGTGATTGGTAGTGTTGCTATAGAAATAGTTGATATTGGAAGTAAAAAAATGAAGTGTTTAATAAGTATAGGTGGTTATGGGTTATCGCTACTCACAATATTCTTAGGTGGACATTATGAAATGTTATTGATTGGAAGAATCATTTATGGTCTTGCTGCAGCATTATTACATTCATCTTTTGAATCCTACTGTACCCATGAGCATACTACAAGAGGATTTCCTGATGATTGGTTGACACAAACCTTTGCATTACTAGCTCATTGTGTTGCAGGGGCTGCTGTAGTTGCTGGATTTGTTGGACAAACAGCAGTGTCCATCGGACCAACTGGTCCTGCAAGTTTAGCAATTGTTATTTTTATCGGTGCTGGTGCATACATAGCTAGTTCTTGGAGTAAAGATGCATCAAATCCAAATTGCGTTGTTTCGAGTTTACTATTTAATGTGAACACCACGATCACAGCACTCAAGACTAATAAGCCTTTACTACTATTACTGGCGATCTCTTGCTTGTTCGAGTCATCCATTGTTATCTTCATCTATTATTGGGCACCAATGTTATCAAATCTGGCCTCGGTAGCAAGTGGAACCATACCATATGAATTGGTTTACTCCAGTTTTGTTATGATGCAAATGTTGGGTAATTACATGTATCAACTGTACGCTCCCTCCTTGGGTGAGGAAGTGTCTTTAGGCTACACATTGATCGCCGCAACTGTTGGCTTTACGATGGGTGGCATGCTGCAAACATACACAATGGCATTTTTCATCGGTTTAGTAATAAACTTTAGTGTTGGTGTTTATTGGCCAGCCATCGGTTTCTTGCGCGGTAAAATCATAGTTCAAGAGCATCGCACGACCTTCCTTATGCTTATCAAAGTGGTATCGTTAGTAGCCATGTCCTCCATCTTAACCATCGCGCATGCATCGCAAATTGTTACGTTGTTATTGTGCGCTATGTTGACGGGTTCAGCTGTTTACTTACAACTAATGTTGCAACAAGAAGAGAGTAAATTTGCGCACTTAGACTTAGAGGAGTTAAGCAATAGTGAGTGAGCTAGATGGGAGTAAATGAAACCCAGCTGTATAAAGTAAATATATATTGTTTTTTATATAAAGAACTTATTTAACGCCATTACATTCCAGTTGACCTACTCAAACTGCAAGTTGCACGATTTATTTACAGCAGCATACAATTATCGCCATAGTTATCATTGTTAATCGTCATCAGTGTTGGAGTCGTTTTCTGCCTCCTCGGATTTGCCTTGAGGTGAAGGATGGGGTGCGGCGTGGTACACTACTCCTTTCTTGCCGAGTTCACTGATTCCTTCCCAAGAAAATCGTCCTGCATTGACAAGCGCTTGTAATTTCTCCAATCGTTCACCTTTCAAAGCTCCGCTCTTGTACGAAGTGCGTTGACGTTGCACCCATTTATATAAATTCATTTTCTTACCGTCAGGAAAACATGAATCATAATTGAACGGTACCATGGTAGTCTTAAATTGCTTTTCATATAGTAGTAATGCATCAAAAAACGAGTTCCAGCGGTGGTCGTTCGAAGCCACGTTGTCGCCCCAACAAAGGTAGCCACAATCAACTAGCTTCTGTAATTTTTCTGCACGATCTTGACGTAATTTATTTCCTTTTTTATGAAGATGTCGTTGAGTTGAAAGCCATACACCTAATTTACCAGAGGTGCCATTTGGAAGCTGAACCTCGTAGTTGTGTGGGATAGTAGCGGTGATGTTCTCGGAGAGAAATGAAACTAATGCATCGTAATACGCCAACCATTTTCTTTCATCTTCCTCCACTGTATCTTTGATTAATACTCCTCTTTCCATCAATTCTTGAAATTTTGGTAGGCGATCACTACGCATTTTGCCTTGTTTGATGTGGCCACGTTGTCTGTCTAACCATCGACCCAATTTTACGTCACCTTCGTCAGTATTGATCACATATCTTTCTGGTATATTCGCATGGCCAAAATTACGAACAAATTCTTGTAAATGTTCCCACATTGATTCCCATCTAGCTTCGTCGGTAATCATCTTCTTTTCGCCCCAGTCTAATAAACCTTGGTCTACTAGTAGCTGTAAACGGTCAAACTTGTGAGGGTCAAGTTTATTTTTACGATGTAATTGACGTTGTGTGCCTAACCATAAACCTAGTTTTACTTCCATGCCAGCAGCATTATAACATTTGTGAGATAGTGGAATCCTGCAAGTATTAAATTGATGACCGTGCTCAACAAGTAAGGTATACATTTCATCCCATCGTTGATCATTTGTTACACTTCTAGTTGATGATCGATCTCTTGCTGCTGGTTGTGACCTGGATCCATTACCAGCAGAGTAATTATCGGAATACGCACTTTCATCATCCGAATCACTATCATCAGATCCTTCGCTAGCTTTATTATCAACCTTTCTCTTCTTTAACGGCATGGGATCATTGGCAATATTGCGTTTCGTAGGAGATGAAGATGCCATGACTGAACACTATAAAGTATTATATAAAAGTAAGGATTAAGAAATGAAATTTCGAGTGAATACAAGTGCATCTTGGATTTGTGATATGCGATGGGTGACAATAATGTTCAATGCGACGAGAACATAGCTTGTTTACTATCGAAAGGAGCACATCATCAAATCCATATGACGTGCTAATAATATCTTCCTTGGAGCATGCAAGACGGATACTCCGCGTATTCCCTTTCAGTAACAGTATCTTATGAGTGAGTACGACTTACCTTTTTTCTTTCTTCACACTTTTTTGCTTGGTTCAATAATTTTTGGAACTACTGCCAATATTTTTTGAACTTCTTGATGGTGACTTATTGGTAGGGTTAAATTGTTAATGATGAAGATAAGTAATAGATGAATCAAAAGAACTTACGATGATAACAACCCGGTGTAAATAAGCTCTTGTCGCATTGTAGCAGTGTATTGATCATGAAATCATAAAATATAGAATATTTATTAAGTACTAAGTGGATCATTTTGCACTGCAATAACTACCAATGCTTGAGGTAAATGTACACGTAGTGAAGATAAATTGACCAGCAAATCAAAAGACGAGCAAATGTGCGGCCCTTCGTCTACCAAAAGGAAGGGCCAGAAAGAAGGGAAAATGGCGCATACGACGAGATGTATCAGACCGATTTTTGGTCTGCCCCGCGTTAGATTTAATTTTTTCAGTACAGATGCATCAAAAATAGTAGATCAACCTCGCGGATGTTCTGGGCACGGTCGCATGGAAGGCTCGTTAAATCCGATCAATAGTAATCAAAATAATGTAAAAGCAGCGGTAGATACTTTGAGCGTTCAGCTAAGCATGAAGTCAGTCAATTCGCAAGTATTAACTTTCTATAAAACCTTCTTGAAAAAGGTTTTACTCAATTTAAATTTAAAATATACTATGATAGGAATGCCCACAAAAATAAAAAGAATAACATTATTAAAGTCGCCTCATGTGAATAAAAGTGCACGAGAACAGTTTGAAATGAAGACATATAAAACAACTCTTGATATTCATAATATTCATGTAAAAAGTTTGAAATATATAATTTTTAATAAACCTAAAGCAGTAACGGTAGCTTTTAAAACTATACAATAATCAAATAAATTTACATAATTGACTTGCTTTTACACTCTTAATTATTTTTTGCTATATACCATGGTGCAAGCGGTAGTTTAATATCGTGACTGGATGCGTAATATCGGGCAAACATTGCCGTAGATACCCCATTGAAGATTCGAAAGAAAGGGTTTAAACCAATATATTTCGAGAATACATATGCCCCAGCGCCAGTTAGTGCAGTTGTCGCATATATTTCAGCATTTGAGTGCAATATTCTTGGCTTTCGTTGACATAGTACATCCCTGATCACTCCTCCAAAGGTGGCCGTAAACATACCGCAAAGTATGCAAATTATTGGATTCAAACCTTTTCTAATTCCATTTTGAGCACCAATCACACAAAAAGCACCAACTCCAATAGTATCTGTCCACCAAAGTAAACTGCCGTCTTCCTCAATAATCTTTTGTTTCTCAAGTTCATTCCAAGTGAAAAATGTTACACCAGTAGTTGCGAGGCAAAGTAAGATATATTCTACTTCAGAAACCCAAAAAACGGGTGCATTACCGATCAAAAGATCTCTTATAGTTCCTCCACCGATTGATGTGATAGTACCAACGATCGTGCAACCAAGAATATCCATGGATGCAAACCCAGCAGTGATACAACCACTAGCTGCGAAAGAAACTGTACCTAGTAAATGAGTTGATGGTTAATAAGTGATTGAATAAGCAACACAGTGATGGGGAAACCTATCCAATCAAGTCCTCGTAACACTCCATTCGGGCTGCCTAATGAAGGAAATCTTGTTAAACCATCTGGATTAACGACTTCTTTATTCATATTGCTACTTACACGCACGTATTTATGCTTATTGATCACTGGACGTAAAGATGGGCGTAGTCGTCGCATCAACACGTTCATTTTGTTTTTTCCTTTGTTCCCGATACTTACAATGGATTCTTAGACCTTCCAATTTTCAACTTGGTATTCAACTTGAATTTCTGAAAAATTTGAATGCCCGGTATAGTACTCGGGTATTAAATTCCACCATGATTTACGGTATTAATCGATTTTAAACGTCATTTAATTCATCTGCAGTACTTGTGGGTCCTGAAGGTAATAAGCGAGGAGAGATGTGAGCGCTAAGAGTGACAAGACGGGAAATCGCTGAAACATCGCGGCCCGTGAGATCATGAAAATCCGAATATAAAAATCTTTCAGCCTTCGTACATATATATATACATTGGGTTCATCTTTATATCTCTTTTGTAGAGTTACTTGTGGCGATTCGCTTCACTTGCTCGTGTACCACTGGGTATAGTGTTAGAAATGGCGTCGGAATCTGATTATCCTGCGATTTACAGCATGGAAACCTGTGATGACATAGTCAATGACGTAGACCGTGCTACTATACAATTTATATCATGGAATAATGGTCATTCTTTGTATGCTGTTAACGATAATTGTTACAAGTGCTCCAAGTCTTTTGTTGCAAGTAACGGTTCTTGCACCTCCTTATATACCGTGTACAAATGGGTGTTATATGTTTTTGATAGTGACAATAATGAAATTGATAAAGTAGATTATACATTTGGAGAACAAGGAGTGTACAATGTCAATGTTGAACCAGGAAGTAATAAAATTAAAATAAAGGAAATAACTGAACCTATCAATTCAATGTATCCATTTTGGGTTTTGATGAGTCTTATATTAACGGTTGTAATTATAGCATTTTCATATCAATTTATCATTAAATTTATATATGGTAGTGCTGATGATAAAGAAGTAACGTCACCTTTACTTGATCCCACAAGTGGTGTTAATTCTATCGGAAGAGAAGACGATAAAATATATTCATACTCAGATCAAGGAAAAAATGTAACAGTTACTGCTACTAGTAAACCTGTGAAGGAACGGTTGAAGTCATTAGATGCGTTCAGAGGACTGTCCCTTACGGTTATGATAGTTGTTAATTATGGCGGATTTTGCTACTGGTTTTTACAACATGCTGCTTGGAACGGTTTAACTTTTGCCGACTTATTATTTCCGTGGTTCATGTTAATCATGGGAATATCTACATCTATTAGTTTTAAAAGTTTGATTGAGACCTATACCAGTGAGCAAAGCCTCAAGTCGTGGTGGTATAAGGTGATTAGAAGGAGTGTCATACTGTTTAGTCTCGGGTTATTCTTAGCGGATGGATACAACTATAAAGGTTGGAGAATCCCAGGTGTTCTGCAGTACTTTGCGTGGTCTTACTTTGTTACATGCTCTACCGTCTTATTGTGTATAAAATATACAGCGCCAAGGTATAAATATTTCAAGCAATTTGATGCTGGAAACAGCAATAATGACCAGTTTTTCGCGGGACTGCCGCGCATTATGCTGAGTTATTCCTATGAGTGGATCATACAGTTCAGTATACTACTGATTTATTTATGTATATGTCTTCTAGCGAAGGCCCCTAATTGCCCTCGTGGTTACAATGGACCCGGCGGAATAAGTCAATATAGAGATGCCGCGAATGACTGCACTGGTGGTATTCACAAGTACATAGATTACAAACTATTGGGGTACAGTTTGATATATCATTCACCGACATGTGAAAATATGTATGATTGCGTTGCGTATGATCCCGAAGGTGTATTAGGCTCATTTTCGGCGTGTACATTGACGTATATTGGCTTGATGGCAGGGCGAATCATCAGTAATTTCTCAGATCACAGGCAAAGAATGACTAGGTTCATCATATGGGGATGTTTCTTGTCATTTCTAAGTGGGATTTTGTGTGGATTCTCACAAAATGATGGCCTAATTCCAATTAACAAAAATTTGTGGTCGACCTCATTTATATTCGTAACTAGTGGTACGGGATTACTGGTGTTTTGTTTGTGTTACTACCTTATAGATGTTAAGAAATATTGGACTGGTGCGCCTTTATCCTATTTAGGGATGAATAGTATCCTCATATACGTTGGTCATGAATTACTAGCTGAATATATGCCATTTTCTTATAAAATATATGAGCAACCTCTCAATCACGCGCACAAGATCCAGGAGAACATGCTGGGCATCAGCTGCTGGCTCCTCATCGCCTTTTACTTCTATAAAATCAAATTCTTTGTAAATATTTAAGGTGTGGAACGTGGTTGCTTTTCCAATCCTATTCTTGACCGGTCCCGGACCGCGGTTTCTCTAGTTGAGTCACAAGAAAAAGTCCCAGAAGAGCTTTGGCTTGGATACTTTGCAGGAATGAATCAAAAAGCTGAAGCATCTGGCAGCAAGCCTGAAGATACTAAGGACAGTATTCTAGCTGCAGAATTAGCAAAATTAGAGAGTCATCGTTCAACCATTAAAGAGGATAATCAAAGATATCTTGAGTCACATCCTGAATTGACAACTTTGTTAGATGGATTCATTTCTGCTGTTATACAACAACGACCATCAGATATAGTAAAATTTGGTTCGCATTATTTTAATTCATTAAAATCACCAGGAGCAATAGCAGGTCCATCACCACTTGTTATTGCTGGACCATCTGGAGTTGGCAAAGGTACGCTAATTAAAAAGCTTTTAGATAATTTTCCAGAATATTTTGGATTTTCTGTGTCACACACAACGCGTTTACCTCGACCTGGAGAAGTTGATGGACAACATTATCACTTTGTTACGAAAGGTGAATTTGAAGGAATGGTTAAACGAAACGAGTTTATAGAACATGCCAATGTGCACACAGCTATGTATGGTACCTCTAAAGATGCAGTTACGAAAGTAAGAGTATCAGGTAAAATCTGTGTATTAGACATCGATATCCAAGGTGTTCGAAATGTTAAACAATCTAACTTGGATTGCAAGTATTTATTTATCGCTCCTCCTAGTTTGGAAGCATTAAAAGAAAGACTTCAAGGCAGAGGTACAGAAGATGAAGAAAAAATGAAAGTTAGATTAGAAAATGCACCCGCTGAATTAGAGTATGGTAATACCCCAGGAAATTTTGATGCGAATGTTGTGAATAATAATTTAGATGAAGCCTATAGTGAAATAATCAATTATCTGAACAAGTGGTATGTAGATCTAGCACTAGGTATTAGACCTAAATAGAATTTATATAACGAAATTTTGATAGTTAAAAGTTTTTTTTTTTCATTACTGTATGTATACACATTTGATCATTATATTACTCAGGTAGAGAGTCCGTAACTAGCAGTGCATACATTCTAGTGTAGCACTAGAACCGTATGATGCTAGTATAAGCCTCATTTTCTATAATTATATTATGATTTATACATCATAACTGCTTTATCGTTCAAATAAAAAAAGACAAATTTTTTGGTTTCATGAGTCACAAATGAACCAAAGTTTCTACCAATAACAACGTGCCAATGAGGTGACCATCTGTCATCAAACTCGATCTTAATTTTTTCTACACATTCTAATCCTTCTGTTTCAAAGTCATTTACACTGTCAATATTGCCTAGTAAAATAATGAAGTTAGTTATGCATCTAAATTGATAGTTACTCGAAGCAGAATTAAATCCACGAACTTCTATATGTAGCTTATATGCTAGTGTCCCAGTATAGTTAAGTTAACGATGGAACAGTGAATATCTTGTAGTAATAGCCAAAAAGAAATTTATTGTACTTACGTCTAACTGTTTCAATAGCATCTTTCAACATATCATCAGGCATATCATTGCGCAACTTCACCTTTGCCCCCCACATCCATTGCCACTCCTTCAGTTCCTCGCCCATGGCAACTCAATATTTACCAAGGTACTATGGATTATATTATCGTTGATATTTCGAATAACAGGCGGAACCACTGCACATACACTCATCGTATAATTTACACACAATTAAATGAATGAAGCTGTGTGTACGTGGACTACAATCGATTATGTATTCAGTCAGTTATAAACATAGAACTTATATAAAATCGAGGTCAATAATTAAATAATTCTATCTAACACTAGATATGAGCAAGAAGCATACTTTCAAGTTAATAACTTATCTTACAGTCTCTAGCAACGTATTTTTTATTCCTTGTGCGCATAACATGAGTTCAAAATTCTTTTTACCCCCGGGGCGACAATAAAAAAGAAGGCCGGATTATCTGCCAAAATATTATTCTAAGAAGTTAGATCGATCGTGTTCGTTTGTAATCCGTGCGAGAGCCAGTTACTTCGATCATTTTATTACCGTTAAGTAGCCACTGATAACTGTTGATTCAATTCACGGAAGCTTTCTTGAAATCAAATATAGAATATGGACGCACAATAGTAAGTACCTCGACATTCCTATAGAATCTTTCGCTTGAACATGCTCTCCTTACGGTTATTTGACACTTTTTGTCAAATAAGCTGTATACAATCATAGTATTAATCTTGTCTATTAATATATTGTAGATTTTTAACTTATTTTATTTGATTTTTTTATTAGTGATTTTTTGTTCAAATTATTATTGATAGGTGATTCTGGTGTTGGTAAATCATGTTTATTACTTCGTTTCGCAGATGATACTTATACTGAATCTTATATTTCTACAATTGGTGTTGATTTCAAAATCAGAACTATTGAATTAGAAGGAAAGATGATTAAATTACAAATCTGGGATACTGCAGGACAAGAAAGATTCCGTACCATCACCAGTAGTTATTACAGAGGTGCTCATGGTATTATTGTTGTTTATGACGTAACTGATAACGAATCGTTTAATAATGTGAAACAATGGTTACATGAAATTGATAGATATGCAAGTGAAAATGTCAATAAATTACTTGTTGGTAATAAAAGTGATTTAAGTTCGAAGAGAGCCGTTACTTTCGAACAAGGCAAAGAATTCGCTGATTCATTAGGTATTGAGTTTGTCGAAACATCTGCTAAGAATGCAACCAATGTAGAAAAGGCGTTTATTCAGATGTCATCACAAATTAAAGCTAGAATGAAGTCTCAACCAACTGCTGAAAAATCCAAAGGTACCAAGCTTGCACCTGGGCAATCCGTGGGCAACAAGCAAGGAGGGTGTTGTTAATCGTATATATATTGGCATATATAATATTAAAATGGCTGTTTTTTTCACTTGATGCGACTTAATTAATTACTAGTAAAAGTAGACAATATTTAATCATTTTATTCCTAATACCTCAATCATCGCGTTCATAGTCATCCCTAAATTTTTGTTAAGAAAATAAATTGTAGTCCGAGTAGTAAGTAATTAATATTATACAATAAGTTTTATTTCTTCACACTGCTTGTTCCACGTGGATATGTTTCATCCCGTCGAATAAATGCTCGTTGCATCAATCGATCCAACAGTTCACTACGTTCTTCTTCGCTGTTCAATTTACCTGCTAGAACTGAGCCATATGCGTCCTCTGGGCGCACTCTTTCTACTGTAATATCACCTAAGATCTCTGGGCATTGTCTGTTGCCGCTGCCGATGTCGGAGCATGCCTGGAGCAAATCATGAGCGATTTCAGGTCTAATAATACTATCCTGCTTATAAGCTGGGTGTTCTCTAACAAAATTGCGCATCCATGTTGCTGGTGTGATAATCTTGCCTCTTGCTCGATCAGATATGTACCGCAAGTAGGCGTCCACTCTAGTGAAGGTTTCGGCGTCACAATTTACGAAATCTAAATATGCGTAAACTAACGGAATCAGACCTGGATAGTACTCGTCTTTGCCGTTGAATATTTCATCAGCTGTCATTTCCTCATAGGAGTCATTCGCACATAGTTGTGGACTTTGATGATTGTGTGACAGGTTAGCTTGTGATGGACTTCTTGAACCACTGAAACATGGTAAGCAAGGTCCACTGTAAGGTGTTGGTTTACTGTTTCCCCTGGATCGAACACGATCGGATTCTGCACTTTCTGCACTCAATGCAGCTCTACTATTGTTCCTAGATCGAACAATTCCGTCCGTGCTTTCTAACGCAGGTGACTGTGTCCGCGACAAGACCGCGCCACGTATCAACACTTCCTCCTCTAATTCAGGTGGTGCAACGTGCTTGCGAAAGAAGTACTTCTGCTCCATAACGGCGTTGATTTGCTGTGCTCGGTGCATATTTTCGTCAACTTTAGACAGCGGAATATACAATGCGAGGTCGAAAGACAACAAAACCCTTGTTACAAGAACGACAAATGTAACGAACGCGGCATTTTCGAAGTCAGTTAGTTGAACTTCCATCGATCTGAACTCGGTGCGCCATCCAATATGTGGGTCATCAGGTGAAACTCGAGGTGGTGGCGGCTTCCATCTACATGTTTGCCAGTTAGTAGATTGAATATTTTCAAAATGTTCAGTGCTTGCCTCGTCATCCACTTCCTCGACCTTCCCAGCGTACACAACCAGTGGGTCTCGGGTGAACAAATGCGCCAAATGATGCGATAAATTCTCATCTACTCCTGCAGACTTCAATCTTTCCTTCACATTTTTATCGATGGCGCAAGGCACGTCGTTGTATATTTCAAAGGTGCGTTTGCATGTGGGATCGCCCTTACAATGATATATATATGTTGATACAGAATCATACCTACTTTTATAGATTCTTTCGATACCGTTACCAGCCATTTCACTGTCACCTAGAAAATCGCCAGAATTGGTAGATAGACTATCTGCAGTTGCATCGCCACGTTCGTACGGGGTTCTATCGTCACAACTTTGTGCAATTATATCCCATCTCGCGTCAACATCAGACAATCTGCCTTTAAACATTGGAGTTGCTGCAGTCATTGCAAGCATAATAGGTGCGAGTACTGCTAATTGGTCATACATATACCTACTTTCATCGAGATCTCTACCTTGAAATGTTACTTGTAGACAGCACATTCCCATACCAAATGCCATACAATCCATATGTATATTTGTATCTGGCTCTAGTCTGTAACCTGCGGGCATTGGTGGCGCTTGGGGTGGCGTGTCACTATCAATGAATAACCCTGTGTTCAAGAATTCTGGGGTGTTAACATCGCGGTATAAGGGAACAGAAATATCTACTTTACCTCCTCGTCTAGCTCTAATATTACGTGTAAGTGCGGCGAATCTTGGGTGTGGGTTAATTATATAATCAGGAATAAATTCAGATTGTGAGTGTGGTGCTTCAAATGGTTGAGGATTGTGTATGTAATCTCCTACTCCCATTAGCATGAAGCATGTGACAGTTGGTGCTATTTCATTTTCTTGCAATACAGATAATAGTCTTCTCCTTCTTAACACCATATTTCTTTCAATTCTTAATAAATCACTCGCAAAATGTGTATATGGTCTAGATGGTGTTGATTCTATCATCCAACCACCAAATTCTGGGTGCCATGTAACTCCTTCACTTTGATGAGCTACAGTAGCTTCTTTTTCATTTAATAATGTTCTTAACTCTGCCGCTCTAACAGATAACTTTACGGTTTTATTCGCATGGTCAATCATAAATATTCCACATTCAATCTCATCACCAAACTTTAATTCATCATTTGCAATATCTTTAACTCTATTCCAAGTACACAAGAACTGTGAAACTCCGTGAGTGCGTATATAGTTAGAAACTTTCTTCGTATCCTCATATGATAGAGGCAATCCAGCTGTAAGGAAACCCATTGACTTCTATTTTATTGACCACCGAGTAGTATTTTTTCTATGTGATACCTTTTCGAAAGAATCTCTCTGACCTAGACCTGTTTCTGAACCTCTCTTCCTCTACCTGGGCAGCTATGGGAACGAGTATCTGTCTCTTACTCTCTACTTGGGTAACTAGCAGGGAAAGTATCTCTGGTTGTTGCTAGTGCTTCTTCGTGCTTCTTCGCTTCTGGATCTGTAATGGATTCCGGGCAGCAAATTCAAGTAGTGTTCCGGCCCTGCAAGTTGCGAAGAGAACATCAATAATGTAAATGTCTCCACTTGCTCGGTTTAGTTAGGCTTGCTTTTTGATCAAACTGTGCATTAAATCGAAACCTTTCAAAAGGAGGTGCCGGTAATCGACAAATCACCCATCATGTGACCCATGTTCCGAAGTAGAAATAGTCATGAACTCCTCCTCTACTGAGTTACGGTTGATTGCCCAAGGGGCTGAAGGACGAATATATGACACAATGTTTCTTGCGAAACCAACAATAATTAAAGAGCGTTTGATCAAAAGATATCGAGAACTAACTTTGGATCGTAAGATCAACAAACATCGCTTATTGCTCGAAGCGAGATGTATGTTTCGGTGTATCAAAAGTGGTATATTGACACCTGCTGTTTATATGATAGATGTTGATAATTTAAGATTGTACATAGAAAAGATTGAAGGTACAACTATTAAAGATTTATTACGACGTATAGGTACAGTGCAATCAACAATACATATGGAGGTAGAACAATCATCAGCCGATAGTATTATTTACCCGAATGAATGTTTAGAATGGGCAAAAAAAATTGGTATTGCTTTAGGAAAAATGCATGATATTGATGTTGTTCATGGTGATTTGACTACATCCAATATGATGCTCAATAGTGCTGGTAATATTGTCATAATTGATTTTGGATTAGCAGGGAAATCGACAAATGCAGAAGACAAAGCAGTTGATTTGTATGTGCTTGAAAGAGCTTTTATCTCAACTCATCCTGGAAGTGAAGAAATAGTGAAGACAATCATATTTAATTATGTTATTTCTAGTACTAAAAGTAAGCCTATCATGCAACGGTTAGAACAAGTCAGATTACGCGGTAGAAAGAGAGACATGTTTGGTTGAAATGGTATTTGTAATATTCTAGTGATCGTACGCCTATGGGTTCATGTATAGGGTGGGGTACCTATCTGTAGAGTTTTGCGATAGAATTACATGTAAAAATGTTTGTTAAATTAACAACTCTGTTAAGAGTGCTATCATAGAGCTAATCTGGTTGTGTGCGGATCAAACTAAATAAAACGTATGTTATTTAGTTGCATAACTTCCGTTGTTAGCACGCACCTAGGTTACCTGTTTCAAATCTGCAGCAGCAGAGAGCGTCAATGCTGGGGAATTTATCATAGGTGTCTACGGCATGATTTTTGTAAGTAAGAACATTTTTCTCTTCTTCTTTTATTAATTTAGAGAGTAAAAAGCAGTCTCTCCTCTAACTGGTGTGGATCAAAATTCGAAATTGAAAAAAAAAAATAAGAAAGAAAGGAAAAGGAAGACAAAGTTACTTCCATCTAGTTAAAGATTGTGTCTAACGGCCACGTTGCTTATCCTATTCTATGTCTAACTTCATCCGCCCTCTTCCATTGTTGATATGCGCAGTGACGGTGTTGATTTCGTTGCTTGGTTTTATCATGAATTGGAAAATGATGCTAGGCTTGGTGCCAATTAATACTTTAATCGTAAATACATATGTCTGGGTAAGAGCTATATTCACTCCTTATCTAGCCTTGAAAATTCTAATTTCTTTGATTACTATTTAGAACCTTGTTACATCAAATTTTTTTGAAACAAATATTGTAAAGCTATTGATTAACATAATACTTTTGGTACTTGCCGGTCAAAAGGTAGAGATTATAGGTGGAATCGACCAATTTGCTTTATATTTTGTCTTTTCGGTGTTATTTTGTTCTATTGGAACCAGTGCATATTGTTTTATTAGATACTTTGGTACTGGATTAGAGGAAATGTTAATAACGCCAATATATGGTAATAATGGTCTGATTATTACACTGCTTATGTATGCTAGAATACAGTTGAAGGGTGAACCTATAGTTAGTAATATACCATATATTACCTATCATAACACTCCACTCATCATATTAGCATTTCAACTATTACTTTGGCTTGTTGGTTTAGGAAAATTATTAGCTTTAGATTTACCATTTACAGTAATCAGTATATTTTTTAGTTGGTCTTATTTAAGATTCTATTATCGGTTTCAAAGTGCTGAAGTCAATACGAATAATTCTGTGCAGGTAACAGGAGATCAATCTGAAGAATTTCAATTTATCAAAATGTTTCCTGAAGCCCTATATGCCATAGCATTGCCGTTAAGTATTGGGTTTTATAATATTATTGCTTTGTTTGGTATTTATCCTCAATTAGAGAATACTGATGTCAATAAGAGGCCTGCTCACCATCTATACTACAATGGTACCAATAATATAGCAGGAGCAGAATCACCGTTGATAGCAACAAATCGACAAGATATTGTACAAGAAAGACGAAGAGCAAAAGCAATGAAGTTATTAGATGCAAAAATGGCTGAATTGCAGAAAGAGGACAAGGATGACGGAGGTTGGGACGATAACGATAAAGTTTAAAATAGTTAAAAGCTTTTTCCTAGAAAAGAATTGTAATATTTAAAATTGTACTATTTGGCATTGCTTTTGCTTGTGCTTTTGTCTTCCTTCAATATGTATTTATCGTTGTGAGTCGAGAGAGGTCTAGAGTGAGGAGTCGACGCTACCGCCGGTACTTCAGTGAAATTTTTGGCAAATTTTGGGATCAGAGATAGAAACAGAAAGGAAACGAAAACCCGAAATTACTGGACGGGTTGAAGAGGATTTGACTTAGAATAGATGAAGCGCTATTGCATTCAACTGATGTCGCTGGCGCTAGTGTGGCTTGTATTTCTTAGTCATACTGGTTCTTCGACAGAATTATTGCCGTCTACTTTTACCATTCCACTTACTAAGAGAACTAGTTCACGACGACGATTAAGTCCCCATAAGCCACATGCAAGTGCGGATGATGATGGTAATGGTGGCGCTTATACTGCATCAATAGATCTCAGTGATTATTACAATAATGAGTACATAGGACTTTTAGGTATTGGAACTCCACCACAGTACTTAGAGGTCGTATTTGATACTGGAAGTAGTGATATATGGATACCTTCAGCAACTTGTACATCATGTGGATCGCATCAATCATTTGATGGTTCGCTATCATCGTCATATTCTGCGGTATATGATGAGCATACTCAAAGTACTAAAAAATTTACGATTTCATATGGCAGTGGTGATGTTAGTGGTAATGTTGCAGCTGATAAAATTACACTTGGAAACTTAGTTGTTGATGAAGTGTACATTGGGGAAGTTACAAGCGAAGATAGTAATATAGCTGCTTTCGATATGGATGGAATATGCGGGTTAGCTTTTGATGGATTATCTAGAGTGTCGTCTCCGAATTTATTCGAGTCATTAGTAGACTCGTATCCCAACATTACGCAATCCTTCTCTATATACTTATCATCTGATCCTGATGATCAAACTAAATCGTCGCAAATTACATTTGGTGGCTATGATCTATCAATTGTTTCTTCAAACGCATCATTCTATTACACTCCACTTGTTAAAAATAGTGTCACTTTAACTTACTGGACCGTAGCATTGACTGGGTTTGCTGCTGGTTTTAGTAAGAAATTTACTGATGCAGCGAGTGTAGATATAGATGTTTCCTTGTGTGTGAGCGAGAGTAGCACCGATGATTACTATGAAAATGATGGTTATACATCGGATATATGCTATGCCATTGTCGACAGCGGCACCTCCGGTATCGCGATACCTAGCGATTACTACGATACTATTGTGGACTACGTTATAGGCGATCTTGAGTGTGTAGACTTAACGTGCGCTGGGGTATCAGAGAATGATTTCCCCATACTACTCATTAGTCTAGCCCCCGACAACACATTTCCATTACTACCTTCAGATTACCTTTCTTGTTCCGAGTACAACGAGTGCATCGTCCGCTTTCAAAGCACGACATCTGATTATTGGATACTAGGAGATGCATTTATAGAGGCATATTATACTAATTTTGATGTTGAAAATTTAAGAATAGGATTTGCATGTGATGGGCAGTGCTCTGGCGGCGACTGGCACGGGACTGGAGGATACTTAATACTGGTAACAGAGCTGCCATACTGGAAGAAAACCATCTTCATATATGGCAGTTTCGCGTTATTGTTGATAGTAATTTCAAGTATTATTGGCGCCATGTGGAAATGCAATAAGGAAACTCATATGATGCTACATGGTAAGAATAATAGCATCAATGGAACCATCGACAAGTCGAGGTACATGATCATCCCCAGCAACGACGGCGAAGGAGAAGACAAAATCGATCCGTACACAGCGTTTACCAAGAATTTGAGAATGGGAAATGAAAAAATTACCTTTCACTAGGTGCGTGTAAATTATCACTAATGTATCATTGTTTCGTTTGTAAGTAAGCTACTTTAATGAAATAACGAGCGCTCATTACTTCTGCTGTCACTTGCAGCGAGAACGGCGGACGGCCTCTTGCCGGTCCTCTCGATCATTGCAGAAGTCAACACTCAAGTGACACACAACAAAGAGTCTTTGCAATCGCTGCAATGGAGCAGTCACAAGTTTATCGAGAGATTCTCTACGGTTACAATGCATCCATCAATGCAGTTGATCGTGATACTCGTGTTCGAGTAAACGACTATTTATCGTCCATAATAACTATTAAAGACACATTTTTTGTCTTAAAAGCTTTTATTACAACATTGAATGACAATTTACTGGTGTATTATGCAGCTGCATCTACCTCGTCGATGGAAGAGAAGGAGGTGTATGGTGACTCTATGCGTATGCTTGCACTAACCTCTATGGATTCATGGATCAAAGAATGGTTCAATAAATTATCTATTGACGAGCAAGTTGCACTTAGAACAGAAATTATGTCATTGATAAGTATAGTTGGCTCATATAAGATGAAAGTTTTACGATGTAAATTAGCCATTATAATCAGTAATATGGCCGAACTTCATTACCCACAAATATGGCCAACGTTTGTCAAAGAAATGGTTGATGTCTGGTTAAATGGAGCGAACCAACAGAAAGAGATTGTTGTTATGGCACTTGAATATACTTGCATCGATTGTATCGATACAGATTTTCAAAGTAAGTTACCAACAGTTCGAAGGCAAGATATTTTAGCAGCATTAAAAATTGAAATGGAACCATTACTAGTCGTCTTGTATCAGTCACTTGTATTTTATGCTAGCGACATCAGTAGTTTCCACGAGAACGAAATATTCAAAGGCCTATTGCGCTTATTGCTGCCAATTATAACATTTAGTAAAGCCGAGGATATATGTGCAAGTCACCATAACTTTGGTGATATTGTGATTGGTTTGCTAAATGTTCCTTCATTGCAGATGGACGCAGCCAATGTCTTGTCTGCACTTACGTCAAACAAAATGTCGATAGAGCTGTTTACTCACTTGCTTGTCAAGCTCACGGACATGCAGCCTACGTATTATCCCGACGTATTAACCGACAAATTAGCGTTTTGTCGTACATACGCGGAGGCAGTCTTCTCTCTAGTTAGTAACAACTTTACTCATTGCACCTCAACTGTGTTTTTAGAGGATGCTACGCGTCAAGCGTATCTAGGGCGGTATGTCCAACTAATGGCGCAACTACTGGATCAACCGTCACGCCGCCTGGCTTACGACGTTATTAAGGATTGGTTGAAAATATTCAAAGAAGACAGCATAATAAACTTGTCGTGGATGCAAGATTGCGCCAAGCTAGTCCTGAAATCCTACCAAAAACACATTAAAAGGGTAATTTTTGACCATTCCCAGGATGATTTTCCCGTGCCGTTTGACGAAATAACTGAGGCAGAGTACATAGATTACGGTGAATGGGTGCAATTTGTCAACGATTTCAAGCAGCAAGCGCGGTTGCTGGCTGGGATAATAGTTAACAAGTTTCCAGCAGCATGTTTGAATTACTTGGTAGAAGCAAACAACCAGTTGATATCCGTTTATCCTTTTTGTAATGATCACTTGCATCCCGCCCTAAGTGGTCACGGCACGCAGGACTCCACCGCCGTCATTGAATGGGAGGCCTACTGCGTTATGTTGGACTCGATCCTCTGTAAATACGCATCAAATGCGAATAACAGGGTTAATGACGACAATGTTAGCAGTATTCTACTTCTGTTGATGCGGAATATAGCCGAGTGGGTCATAAGCACTAATGACAGTCTGCTTATTGCCTTGAAATTGAAGATGTTGCAGTCATTGAGCACGCTGTTGAACACGCCATCCAACGTCGCCAACCTAGGCATTGTCGGAACTCCTGCGGCTACTGCAATTGCAGGCAACCATGACTTCCTGTTGAGGATACTATTGATTGCATTTGAATATATGAATATTTCTTATTCATTCAGTAATCCTGCACTCGATGACTTGTACTTGGAGGTCACCATTCAGACCAAGACAAAGGCAGCTATTTCCATCGCAACTATCTGCCAATCGTGCGCTGCTACCATCGCATCCTCGTCGTTTGTCAGGGATTTAGTCAATCAAATAGCCTCAACTTTAACGAATACCACCGCCTCACCGGTGACGACACACCATGGATATATTGTGATCAAGAATTACTTGAGAGAAGCGTTAGTATCATTGGTCCCACATTTAGGCACGCCAGAAGACCGCCAGGCGATACTAGAGGTTGCTCTCGGTGACGTAGTTCAGTTCATGGTATCCCCTTTCGTGGCCTCCATCACCGCAACTCCAGCAGATTTCATCACCAACATCCTGGACGTCGACAAGGCTAAAGAAATGAATAACTTACGCAATGCATTGTCAACACTGTACTCCATTACTCGGCAGATCGAAAACCCTATCTTGCCGGACTCCGTGTGGTTAGCTTGCAAGTCCAACAACAGCGGTCCGCAGTACTCCTTCGACACCTTGCAGTCCTATTTCGCCATGACTGTTGTGTGGAAAGCTGTTTTACCGACTATTTTAGCTGTTCATTCGGCTCTTCTAGGGGTGTGGGATCCCGCCTTTAAACAGCAAGTAATTGGTCAAATCAGTGAAGGAAGTGTACTATATCAACCAATTTTGCCCGAGAATCCGAACATTCCTTCCCCTTCGAAGGCCGCCGACGATGCGAACACAAAACGCATGGAAGCCACAGCTAAGTTAATGTTTGATTGCCGCCAATTTTGTTTTCAACTGCTAGGTAGAGCGGCGAATCACAAGGTGTTATACGTTTGTCCTGCGTATCCGATGGGATTATTGAGTGTTTACATCACCACCAACACTGCCGTTCCTGGCCCTACCACGGCGTTGTTGCACATGGATAATGCACATCTTGCTCAATTTGTAAACTTTTTCATGGAAAGTTACTTGATCAATGCCCCTCCAAGCGCGTTCACGGAAGTCGCGGTGTTCATGTCAGTGCTGTTCACGCATTTGACTCACCGTTTACTCGTTGCTTATGGCACGATGCATGAGGAGAATGCGATATTGATGCATATATACAAGGACTGCTCAATCTCTTACGGCTGCAAAGGATACAGCAATGAACACATTGAGAGTGTCCGCGAGAAGGTCATAGTGGGACTTGCGCGGCAATATGCTGATTTGTTGTCGGCAATTGCTTGTTGTCGAGGCTATTTAGCTGTCTCTAAGACTACCAAAGATGCGGTTAATACCGCAGTTGCTGGTAGTGGATGGAATGTTGACGATAAATCATGGTATACGTCAAAATCTGGTGCCACTATTGAAGATGAGAAGGAAAGAGACAGAGTAGTGCGACGCACGTCTATCAACCACCTGCTCTATCAAAACCCTTCCAATATTTGCACCATATTCATCGAGTCAATAGCTAACGTACTGAGTATACCCGACTCTTTAGTGCTGCAACGCTGTGTTACTGTGATTGAGCAGCTGCTAGAGCGGTCGTTGACTGATGGCAGGTTAGTCCCAATCATAGCCGAGAAAGCCTTCCGCACTGCGGTGTGGATAATACTACACGATCCAGAATATATCAAAGGTTTTGAATGGGAAGTATGTGATTTAGTGACACAAATCTATATCAAGTACGTACTAGGCATTGACAGTGAGGCTAATCCCTCTATTTCTCATCGCACGATAACAGATGTACCAAGAAATATCTTGCTTCACTTACCGGGTGTAACACCAGCAATGATAACTGAATTAGAGCAAAGAATTCATCAAATTTTAAAACATAAAAAACGACGTGATTTATTCAAGGATTTCTTTATGAAAGTACTTGAAATAAACGGAATGCAAAAATCTAACGGCGGTTTAGCAGAATTATTTAAACACTCCACCTTGAATAATGTACCGGACACCCAAAGAGTTAAAAAAATATTTGTATATAAGAAGAACGATGAGAATGCGGCGGTGGAAGACACCAACATTGGAAGCGCCAGCATATTCGACGATATATAAGCTGTAAATAAGTATATACTGACTGATTTCCACAGTGGGTGTAGTTTTGTGAAGGGGTAAAAATTTTCTCTTCTTCCTCTTCTCTTCCATCTCTTCCCCATCCTTGGTCTAGGACTTCTCTTCCAGTGGAAGATAGATCGGGGGGATGAATGTGTTAGTGGGGAAAGTGCGACAGTCGCTCTATTTGCTCAGATACGTGCGTGCAAACAGCAAAGTCGTTAATCCGGATGATATTGCTAGCTATAATCCTGTTAAAAGTGTTAATAGTATTACACCTGCAAGATCGCCAATAATTCTGAATGAAAATGATCTGCTTGAAGAATTTGTCAGAGGGTCTGGTCCTGGAGGACAATCTATTAATAAATCTATGAATAGAGTCCGTTTAACCCATATTCCAACAGGTATGACGGTAACTTGTCAAGATCAAAGAGATCTTACGAGTAATAGAAAAATAGCGAGAACAACATTACAGAACAAACTGAACTATCAGTATAATGGTGATGATAGTAAGATAGGGCGACGAATACTTAGACTAAAGAGGCGGAAGCAGAAAGCTCATTCGAGGGCCAAAGCGAAGTATAAAACAGACGATAATGTAGATAATGAGTGATTTATATGTACAATATGTCCTGTGGAAAATGTATAACTATGTCTATTGTATATCATTCTATTTTTTTGTACCACTATAAGGCAAACCGATACTTGATGAATCAGATGCTGCACTATCAACAGAACGAAATGTTGTCCTATCTCTATTACTATAGACATCAGAATCACTAGCTCTAGCTCCACTTTCGATACGTGCACCTTCGTGATCTCCTAGTACTAGTAACGCTTTGTGTAACTCCGCATCTTCATCATCGTCATCCTTATCTTCATTTGCTGGAAAGAGTTGAGGCGAATTTAATACTGATTTATTAAACATGTAGTCTTCATAGTTGATCAGTAACCCAATAACGAATCCCAACACACCTAAAGAACCGAATAGTATCTCTACATTTGGAATATATTGTTCATTCGAAGAATCATAAATAGCTGCAACAATCAATGGTAATATCGCTGTGCCCATATTTAATGCCGCTGTGACTATACCAAACCCAAAGCCAGTCAATCTTTGCTCGCAAACCAATGGAACAGCTGGCCATAGTACAGCAGCGAATCCTGAATATGCTAATCCCTGTCCCACCAGAGGTCCCACTGGTCCAGTGCTTGAATATGCTAAAGTGAAGTGCACGACAATTAAAATAAATGGTGCCATGGTTGCAATAACGGCTCTGTATCCGTAATTATCTACAAATAAGCCCAAAACAGGGGCCAATACCCCACTGATGATGTATGGAATGGACATGATAACACCTGCTTGTTTCTCGGCTTTATCTAATCTATCACAAAATGTGTAAGTGCATGCACCGCTACCTGACCATGCATCTTTGGTGCAATCGATATCATCGACAGTCAAGTAATCCTTGTAATAACCCTCGCCAGGTATAGTCACATTTTGAGGTAACGGTGGTTGGTACCACTTCGATGACGGACAGTCAACAGGGTAATTACTAGAACTTTCACACTCGTAAGTATTATATAAATGACAACCATCAGGTGGAACAACGAAGTAGTCACGCTCTAATAGTAACGAAGATGCCACGTTGTTGAAGGGCAGCACGCATCCGTACACAAGTATACAAATGATAACCAAAAGCCAAAATAAGCGACGGAATGAGAGAACATCCCTCAAACTTATCTTATTTTCAGGTTCATCGCTTTTCATTTTCTCTTTGCTGTCTGTAATAAAATTTGCTTCTCTAAATTTATCAAACGATTTATCTACCGGTAACGTAGCGAGTACTGCACCAACACTACCAGCACATAGAATAGCTCCAAACCAACTAGCAAATACTACACCATCTGCTTGTGATAAAGCAGGTGATGCTATATTATTTATAACACTACCACATCTTGCAATAGCTAAATTGATTCCAAATGCAAAAGCTAATTCCTTTCCCTTGAACCAATCAGCTAATAATGCAGAGTTTGCCACGGTTAATGATTCACCACCAAAGCCGAATACAAGTCTACCAATTAGTATTACTGGCCAAGATTTGATGCTTAATCCAAATGCAAAAATAACTTGTCCAACTGCTATCAATGAAGCAAATATTAACAAGCACAAACGAACACCAAATAAATCAACAAAATAACCTCCAAAAAATGGTAATATTACATTTGGTGCGCTATATAGAGTATACATCAAAGAGAATAGAAACTCATAGTTGCCAGGATCGCCCATATAATCGTCTATTTGTGTCTTGATAGCAGATGGGATGTCGTAGCAATAGTACGATCCAATCAGCTGTAAGCACGCCAATACTAGGACTATCCAACGAAGGGGCGATTTAGGCTTGGGTGTGTTGACATACTTCTTATACTGGCATAGCACAAAGTCGACAGATACTCTTAGCATTGACGCACATTTATGCAGAGCCGATGAGACCAACTTTGTCATCTTCCCAAGCGATGACCTATCTATTAGCAACCAACATTTTTTTCGGATCTGCTAGGGCCGCGACTTTCCAGTCCGTACTTCAGAGTGACCCTGGCGACTGTGCAAGAGAGAGTGGAGTGTTTGTGCGTGCGAGAGGAGATGAGAGAAAAGGGAAGGAGGGAAAGTAATATTTAAATCTACAAAAATCAATTTGTGTAAATATTTCTTGTACTTGTATGTGCTTGGTTTTGCACAAAAAACATAAAAGATTTGTGGTTTTATTTAACGGTTGTTGGGTTCTCACCCACCACAACGGCACTCACTATTTATTCATTCATTTTTATTCATTTGTTCATTGCATTAGTCAATTTGTCTTTTCTTTTTTATCATTTCTTGGTCTTTAAACACTGTCTACATGGTGCGTGTGCTCATTATAACTTGTTTCTGCTACTATAATCGAACATTTGAGTAATACTTGACTCCAATTCTTCTCGCAGAATACGATCGTTTTGCATGGCACTGATAAGCATTTCATCAGTTATTGTTAGTTGACACTTTGTGTCACTTGTGGTCGAGCTCGGTGGTGAAAATAGAGTCGTAGAATCGCCAGTGGTAACGGTTTCAACATCATGAATTCTGATATCAGGGAAGCTACTACAAGGCTTTAGTGTAGGACTTATTGTACGAGTATGAGCAGGTTGAGCTGATACAAAATGCGGTAATCGGTCCACTAACAGTGACTCAGTAAGTGATCGATGAGGTAGGTACTTGAGTGTATTTTGAGTCGATGTACGAGTAAGTGTACTAATAACAGCTGTGCGTATAGCCGATTGAAATGGTGACATATTACTGGTATTGCTGCTGCCTTTAGACTCATTGCTCATAAGTCGAGCATCATGGTCACCGTGATTCGATAGATTTCCATCGATAACATGAAGTCCAATGGCGTGCAGGGTCAAGCCGCGTGATACACCGATTTTCAATAATATGTACGTCGCTTTAAGGGTTAGCAAAGACGACTCGGCTATAGCTGCGCCGATATTCTTTGTTAGTAAGGCAACATCGTCATCGTAATTCATTTCTTCAATATATTCGATCAACTCTTTATTGATTGGTTGTTTCACTTGTGGGTAATCAATCCAGCATAAGTTGACGTCATTCAAGTACAGTGCATGAGGGAGGCAATAGCCGTGGTCGATTGGGACGACGCGATAAACCTTGTTTGGGTTTATTTGTCGATCGTTATCGGTCATGTAACTACTACAAATATTTGCTGGTGCTGACAATGATTGGTTTGGAATATGATTGTTTGGGAACACTGTTGATGGACCATCGATAGGAATTCCAATGCCATTGGTGCCATCAGTAGCCGTTGAAGTGTGAGTATCATTTAACAACTGTTGGTTGGCGTCAACATGATATGGACTTTTGTGAGCTACTAGCAAGTTTCCACTATGACGATCTAAATTGCAGAGTTTAATATCAAGAATTGCAATTCTTTGAACATCGCACAAGTTGAACAACGATGGACCCATATCCTCTGCGGATGAAATATGACGAACATAAGATTGCACTGAGGCAAGTTTATAACCAAAACGAGTAGTAGTCCAAATATTCGATGATGAAACTTGATTTGTGGCTGGGTTAGGTGATGGATAACATTTCAATTGTGTATGCCGTATTTTAGCAAGTGCTGTTGGTGGTACACCAGCGAAACCATTATCTAATATCCATGCTGCACATTCTCTATACATACCAAAGCCCGGAGTTATTTTTCCTCGATACAAATTAGTATTAGAAATACATCCATTGATTGGCGAGTTTGGTTCTTCATCACCAGGCTTACATACAACAGTATATGCTTTAGTTTTATCACGTAAAAAATATGTACCTCCTGATGATTCATCTCCAACTAATATAGGCTCAACTCCAACTTTAAATCCAGCATCAGTTTTCACTATTAAATTTGGTAAATCAGAATTTAAAATGCGAGAATCAAAACTTTCTAATTGGATAAATGTATCATATTCACGTCCATCAGCTAAGGTTAATGCTCTACTCCTATGTCTATATTCTCCAGACGGAGATCCAGATTTTTGAATAGCATCATTACATGGTGATGATAATCTAGCTGGAGACTCTTTACTTAATATAGAAGTGACTGATATTGGTGATGCCTCGATTACACCAGGCAAAATTTCATCTGTAAATGCTGAAGTTACTGTAATCAATGACTTGAAGGGCTGCTTCAACAATACTGCATTTTCACTCAACATTATTTATTTACTTTCCTCGCAAACTCTGCAACTTTCCTATAATCACACAACTTGCTTGGCTGTTTGTGATGAAGAGAAACTCTTGAGAGTCGCGCCAAATGCGCGTGTTGCGTTATAGTCGCTAGATATATAAAATTTTCGAGAATTCCTAAAATCTCATACGAGGGTAGGGTTTCCGAATTCCTAGCTTACTGTAACAATTAGAGTCGAGATTAAAGAAACAACAATAGAAGAGTGTAATCATGCCTGTTTTGAAAGAAATCGATATACTTGATATAATCCAACTTTGCCTTGTGCCCTAGCTAGCCACTTACATCACATTATTGTTCGCAGACGAAGAAGATTATCATCCCATTTATTGAAGGAAAAAATAATGAACTTAACTTAACATAACTTAGGATTCCGTTGATAAAATCTTCCACCACGGAACTTTCATTCCAAATGGATTTCCGAAAATTTTCCTCGCGGCGAAAGAGATCAATAATACTTACTTAGTAAACCTTGCAGTATGTAAAGATGCTTACTCGGTAGTTTCTAGACAGTAGAGAAGTAAGTAAATAATTGTACCAACTTGACTTGTTAGAAGTCTCTCAACAATAGCGGCATGAAGTTAAGAATTGGTAACTTGCTGATCTGTCTTGTGGCATTCATACACTTTGTTTACAGTGCTAATAATATTATTACCACAATAGCTGGTTCTGGCACTACTCAGTCTTTTAGTGGAGACAATGGACAGGCAACTGCTGCGACATTAAATTTGCCAACTGGATGTGCTTTCGATTCTTCAGGTAACCATATGTAGAACCTTAGTTATCATTTTTTTAGGGTTGAATTGGATTTTATTCATTATTATTTCAATATAGGTAATGTTTACTTTGCTGATAACAGCAATTGTCGTATCCGTAAGGTGACAGTATCAACTGGAATTATAAAAACAATTGCTGGTAAAGGTAGCGCTTCACCTTCATTTTCTGGCGATAATGGACAAGCAACGTCTGCTGCTTTGTCCTATCCATATGGCTTAGCACTAGATACTTCAGGTATATGTAAAATTACCACCTTTTTTCATTATTTCTTTACTATTGATCTATAGGTAATGTTTATATTGCCGATACCAATAATCAACGTATCCGTAAAGTATTATCCTCCACTGGTATCATCAGCACAATTGCTGGTAGTAGTACAAGTGGTAGCTATAGTGGTGATGGAGGGGCTGCTACTTCTGCTACACTAAATACTCCGTACGGAGTCGCAGTTGACTCGTCAGGGAATGTGTACATCGCGGATTATGGTAATCAACGAATCCGTCTGGTTGCAATATCTACTGGTCTAATAAGCACAATTGCTGGTAGTAGTACAAGTGGTAGCTATAGTGGTGATGGAGGGGCTGCTATTTCTGCTACACTAAATAATCCGTATGGAGTAGCAGTTGACTCGTCAGGGAATGTGTACATCGCAGATTATAGTAATCATCGTATCCGTAAAGTTGCAGTATCTACTGGTCTAATAAGCACGATTGCCGGGTCAGGTTTCAGCAGTTATGGTGGTGATGGAGGGGCTGCGACATCAGCTTCAATTAAGCAGTCAAAAGGAGTAGCAGTTGACACGTCAGGGAATGTGTACATCGCTGATACTGGTAATCATCGTATCCGTAAAGTGACGGTATCAACTGGTGTAATCAGCACGATAGCTGGTACAGGCACTTGTGGTTATAATAGTGATGGTATCGATGCGACTAGTGCCATGCTCTGTTTTCCAACTGGAGTTAGTGCTGACACTAGTGTCAATATTTTTATCGCGGATTGGATAAACAACAGAGTTCGTAAAATTACTGCCACTGGAACTTATGGTCCTACACCGACTCCAACTGCAATTCCAAGTTTAATGCCTACATCTACAGCTGCTCCAAGTTATATCCCAACTACAGTTCCTTCAAGTGTGGAGCCGTCGACGGCTAGACCGAGGTAAGCTTTACGGAACTATTTTTAATGTTCGTTTTTCGATTATCCTTATATTCGTCGCTTTATAGTCTTACGCCAAGTTTCATACCGACAGCAGGTCCCACAACATCAGTGCCAACAGTACAGCCGACAATAAATCCAACAACATCAGCGCCAACAGTACAGCCGACAATAAATCCAACAACATCAGCGCCAACAGTACAGCCGACAGTAAATCCAACAACATCAGTGCCAACGCTTAATCCGACAATAAATCCAACAACATCAGTGCCAACAGTACAGCCGACAATAAATCCAACAACATCAGTGCCAAC
>JACCDO012100183.1_pt1 | contig 28372 bp, 20 predicted proteins | sample 7446101 | NCBI WGS metagenome assembly JACCDO01 (sample SAMN15323440, study PRJNA562643) | freshwater metagenome | isolation source: river surface water | place: USA:Blue River Watershed | collected 2017-08-16
CATCGGCCGCAACACCATCATTGAATTGGTGGTTACCTTTACCGACGTCTTGTTTAAAGACGCGCTTTAGAACGGTACTATGAGATTGATGAGTTAAAACCATTTGCGATCTTGGGATTTGAATTAATTTAGAAAAAATATCGCGATTTTCTTCAACTTTTTTTACATCATCGCCTGTGTGGAATGCTAAATTTAAAGATGCATAAGCACCGGTTGATTGCCCACCATGTCTTGTCGTTGTACCTGCAATAAGGTCAGGTTTTTGAATTGCGTACCAGATTGGATTTTCCATCTCAATCATTATACAAAAAAACGTTCCCTTACGGAAACGCTTTAAAAATCATCATCTTAAAGTAAATTAATTTAATTCGAATTGATTGCGATGCATCCATGCATCAGAAAGTGTGACTGCTTTGTCGTACAAATTGGCACCTGGAATGGAGATAAGTAACTCAGAAATACCTACTTCAGGACTATTATCAGATAAGTCATACATGATCGCAGTTGGTGTAGAAATTGCATTCTTTTCACCACTTTCAAGTGATTCGATTTGTGTTTCATTAAGTTGACCATTGACTTTATAGGCGGAGTTTCTAGCAACTTCAGCTGTTCTTTCTAAAAAGTCTGTATTACGTAAGAGAAAACGTTCAAAAGGTGTGGTCGTTTCATCTTCTGCAAAATCATAGGTTTCATCAATAAAAATCGTGTAAAACTTAAAGGTTCCAAATTGTTCTTTGGTAACAGGAGTAATCGAGTCTATTTCTTGTGTACCGTAATAACGAGATGTGTTATCTAAAAGTTCTTTCAAGCCTGGTTGAGCATCCTTACAAAATTGGCAATCTTTTTGAACGAATATAAGCATAAACTTTTCACCAAATGCATCTGAATCTTCCATCATGGCATCAATAAGCTTTTGGGCATCTGAATCTTCTTCACCTTCTAATTTTTTTTGATAATTACGATAATAACTTTCTGGACTGTTGATACTTTCTGCAATGCCATTAACCCATTCAGTGATGGTAGGAATTGAGAAAATAATGGCAAAAATCGTACCGACAATCAATAAAGGTTGGACCCAAGCAGTTTCCTTGATCCAATTCCATAATCCGCCAAAAATCTTTCCGAAAAACATGCCGATTGGTTTCATTTGATAACCTCCAGTTAATCACGAATAGCACGTTAATCTTATCAAATAGTTTGATTATCTTCAATATAAATTACTTCTAAACCAATAATTAACAAAATAGGGTATAATTTCTTCGGTTTAAAGGTGGTGCAACATGAGTAACATCCTTCAAAAAATCCAAACATGGCTTAATAACAATCCAAAACTCAAGAATATTATTGAGAATGTGGCCATATTCTTTGTATCATGTGTGTCATCTTTATTGGCGGCATATATTTTTCGCTCATTTATCGTACCTGCAGGTGATCCACTTCCAACTCCTTTAATTACAGGTGGGGTTTCAGGTGTTTCACAAATATTCAATCGACTTTTTGATTTACTAAATCTCTTTAACGAAATTGAAAATCGATCGATGCAAGCGATTCTTTACTTTATTTTTAATATTCCCATTTTCGTTCTTGCCTATACTAAAATTGGCAAACGTTTTGCAATATTTTCTTTCATTAATGTTATTACAACGTCCATATTTATTGAAATTATTCCTCATGATTGGACGCAACTAATTACCATTGCTGATGATTTATTGTCACGGGCAATTATTGCAGGATTTATTCAAGGTATTGCAAGTTCTTTAGCTTATTTGATGGATATTTCAAGTGGTGGAATGGATGTAATCACTGTCTATTTTGCTAATGTAAAGTCAACCTCAGTTGGTAAATATGCTTTCACTTTTAATGTGACGATCTATTTTTTCTTCACAATTTTATATTTACTTAATACTGATTCATCAACAGGGGCATTAAATGCTGTTATTTTCTCTGTCATTTATTCTTTTACGACATCACGAGTTGTGGACGCTATTAACATTCGAAATAAGAAAACACAATTGCAAATCATCACCTCCAGAACGGATTTGCCTAAAATTTTAATGGAAAAATTCTTTCATGGTTGCACAGTTGTCCAAGCGAAGGGTGGATATACAAATTCTGTAAAATATATTGTATATATGGTGGTTTCAAGCAGAGAAGTTCCTAGTGTCGTTCGTCATATTCGCCTTGTCGATCCAGAATCCTTTATTGATGAATCACCATCTCACCAAGTGTATGGGAAATTCTTTATTAAGCCTATTAAGTAATTATTGATAACTATTCAACACTTGTTGTAACAAAGTTGGTCGATCTGTCATTATGCCGTCGACACCTTTTTCGATTAATTCACGCATGGTTGCTTCATCATTGATGGTCCAATAATGAACGGCAATATTATGCATGTGAGCTGTGTTGATTAATAAAGGCGTGGTTAGAGATAAACCTAATTGTTCAGTTGGAAGTTGAAACGCAGCGACTGGTTCGGTGTAAAATGCACTTGTAAGGGTGGTTTGCATAATAAAAAAAGACAAAACGCCATTAAATTCTGGAGAAAACATCAGTTGTTTATGAGTCGTCGATTTTAAGCGATTTAATTCTTCATATACTTCTTGGTGAAAGCTAGCAAGGATGATCCTTTCATAAGTTTGGTATTCTTCACTTAAGTCATCCATTAATTCTATTACCTTAATAAGCGCGTTTAATCCGATTTCACCAGTCTGTTTTATTTCGATATTAATGAGGTTGTTGGGAAATTGGATGATTAATTCTTCTAAAGTGGTAACTAAAAATTTTGAAGGATGTCTAGGTTCAATTCCTTCTGGATAAGTGATATCAAGCGGTGAAACCTCTTGACCTAAATAGTTCGTATATTTGTTAAACGTATTAGATGTGTTGTAACCATTAGCACCTGAAATAGGATTGTTATAGCCAAAATCTATTTCATTTTCGACGAGATCTGCGTAATTGGTATTAATAATATCAGCATTTGTAAGATTCGTTTTTTGGTCTAGTGAGCGATCATGAGACAAGATAATAACCCCATCCATGGTTAAATTAACATCGGTTTCAAGCATGACCGATTCATTGAGACTGAAGGCGTGATAATAAGCCTCTAGTGTGTTATCGGGAAATTCTTGGTTTCCTCCGCCATGGGCTATAAGTAAAGGTAATTGATCTTTTGAGACCCTTAAAGGGTTTTCACCGATAAAATTTTGCGGTCTTGGAAAGACAGTAATAAGACCGAAGACTAAAATAATCGATCCAAAGACTTGACGTTTTTTATTTTTTTTCATATTGCTTTCCTGGCGGAGAAAGAGGGATTTGAACCCTCGCGAGACTTGCGCCTCCTATCAGTTTTCGAAACTGACCCCTTCAGCCACTTGGGTATTTCTCCGTGAAAGAAATTATACACGATTTCAATACTCATTTCATCGAATCCTTAACTCGAAAAATGATTGTTAGGTTAAGAATAGAAAGGTATAATTTTGTATATGAAATTTAAGATTTTTACTTGGTTGCCAATCTTAAATAATCCAATACCCTTTTTAGTGATTGGCATTTTTTTAATTACGTTTCTAATTATCATATTTTCATTTTTACTGTATTTTTATCAACAGCAAAAAAAACATCGATTAGCTATTCAACAAAGAATTCACCATTATTTAGTTTATCGCATAAATTTAAAACTTGATGTGGTTTATGAATTTGATCCCAAGCACCCTGGAAAAGAAAAGATTTTACAAGTGAGTCAGTTTCTTAAGAGATTTTCGGCAATTGAGTCTGAAAAAATCTATAAATGGTGGGAAAAACTCTTAACTTCTAAACTCGATACAAGTTGGATCTTAACATCAAAAACAATCAGAAAGAATAATTACCGCCAAATGATTTTTGAAGTTGTCAAAATTGATGAAACCAAGCAAACCATTCACTTTCATCAATATGGGTTGAAGTACTTAAAACCTAATCCCAAAAAATCGATTTTAAAATCAATGGTCATTAGTTCTCAACAAGCTCTTGATGTTATAAAAAAATTACCTGCCAAAAACGGGGCTTTCATATCTATTTTTATGATGTTTCCACGTACCGGTCTTGATGAACAATTCAAATATTTTTATTTGTCACAAATTAAAGAAAAACTTATACCTTATTTAACCCCGAATACATTATTAATCGATTCTGCTAATGATATTTTAGTGCTGGTTACAAAAGCTGCAGAAACCTATGAATACATGCAAACGGCTCAAGGTCTTTATCAAGTCATTTCTCAATATGTTGAAGTTAATGCCCTTGAATCTCTGATTAAATTTAATATGTCGATCATTGAGCATAAACACTTTCCAAATGATTTCCGTAATCTAATGCGTAAAAGTCGTGAACTTAACCAGCTCATGATTAAGAGAAAATTATCGATTTTACCTTATGAAACAAATCAACCGATTGTTCAAACGCTTCAATCGAATGAATCGATGTTTGCAGAAGACCTATATCATCAACTCAAATTTTCAATTAATTTTAGACCATTAATCCGTCAAGAAGATATGTCAGTCTTTGGCCAACAGTTGATCATTCAACCTCAAATCGCCACACCCCTTACAACCTTAGAATTACTTCAAGATGCCAACGAATTAATGAGTTATACAAAAGACTTCTATCGTCGCTATCTTTATTTGATTGGACAGGTTGTTTTACCGTCACTTAATCAAATCATTTTGGTTCCATTTTCTTTGGTTATCAAACCCTTTGAATTTTTGAATGACATCAAAAATTTAGCGAATGCCAAAAATCTTGTACTTTTACTTGATGAATTAGAGGTTAAAGAATTGGCGACTACAGAAGTTTCCTTAAAAGCTTGGGCAGAACCCTTTCGTCGTTTTGGGATTAAATTTGCTTTATCCATTGATGATATAAGCTCTAATTTGCCTGATGAAATTTATCAATATTTTGATTTTTACTTTCTTAATTACAAGCGAATCGTGAATATAGAAAATACCCAAAAGACCTCGATTCAATTGAAATTAATTTTTCAAAACTTTAACAAATTCGACAAACCCATTATTCTTGTAGATCTATTGTCAGAAGCTAGTTTAGAATTACTACCGATAAAGCATGTTAAAATCTTGGGTGCCGACTGGATTATGGGTTACCAGACAAATCCAGATGAACCTAGCAAAAGGGCTTTAAGTAAACTAAAATCTTTAATCAACAAACAGGAGCAATATTATGGAAAAACAAATTAAAAATGAAGCGATTACCTCCAGAGAGACTGATTTTGCACAATGGTATACGGATGTATGTAAAAAAGCAGAATTGATGGATTATTCATCTATAAAGGGTTTTATTATTTATCGGCCTTATGGTTATGCAATTTGGGAACAAATTCAAAAATATCTTGATCAAAAATTTAAGGACACTGGTCATGAAAACGTTTACATGCCTATGGTGATTCCACAAAGTTTATTTAATAAAGAAAAAGAACACGTTGAAGGATTTGCTCCTGAAACATTAATCGCTACCTTGGGTGGTAAAGAAAAATTAGAAGATCCATTAATTATCCGTCCAACCTCTGAAGTTCTATTTTGCGAACATTATGCAAAAATCATTAATTCTTATCGAGATTTGCCAAAAAAATATAATCAATGGTGTTCTGTTGTCAGATGGGAAAAAACCACAAGACCTTTTTTAAGGGGTGCAGAATTTCTATGGCAAGAAGGTCATACCGTGCATGAAACAGAACAAGAAGCGCGATTTGAAACCCTGCAGATGCTTAAAATCTATCAAACACTTGGAGAAGAATTACTTGCGATTCCATTTTTAACCGGAAGAAAAACCGAAAAAGAAAAATTTGCTGGTGCCAAAGAAACCTATGCTGTGGAAGCCCTCATGCATGATGGTAAGTCATTACAATCTGGAACGAGTCATTATTTTGGTACTGGTTTTGCTGAAGCATTTGGCATTCAATTTCAAAATCGACAAAACCAATTACAACCTGTGCATCAAACGTCTTGGGGTGTATCGACCCGATTAATTGGAAGTTTAATCATGGTACACGGTGATGATAATGGCTTGATTTTGCCTCCTCGAGTTGCTCCGATTCAAGTGATTATTGTCCCAATCATGCCTCAAAAACCAGGTGTTTTATCACAAGCTAAAGCCTTATTTGAATTACTTAAACAATCCGGCATAAGGGTGATGTTAGATGAAACGGATAATTCTCCAGGATGGAAATATGCTGAGGCTGAAATGAAAGGCATTCCATTAAGAATCGAACTAGGACCACGGGATCTGGAACAACAACAAGTGGTGATGGTTAAAAGAAATGACAAATTAAAGAAAACAATTAAGTTTTCTGAACTTGTCCAAGAATCAAAAGTAACCTTGGAACTGATTCAAAAAGAATTACTACAGCACGCTAAGCAACACCTAGCAAATAATATCCGAGAAGCAAACTCCCTTGATGAAATGATTTCGATTCTCAACCAATTTGGTGGTTATGTAAAAGTGTCCGTAGATGATACTGAAGAAGTTGAAAAAATAGTAAAGGAAAAAGCTCAAGCAACTGCTCGTGTTATTCCTTTTGATCAAATTGGATTAAAGCGCGTATGCGCGATTACTGGTAAGCCTGCAAAACGTATTGTTTATTTTGCTCGAGCCTATTAATTAACCTTGAACATACGTAAAAATCTATGCTACTATGGGTAGCGTTGGAGTAGTACCCAAGAGGCTGAAGGGGACGGTTTGCTAAACCGTTAGATCGGGGTAACCCGGTGCGAGGGTTCAAATCCCTCCTACTCCGCCATGACTTATAGCAATGCTATGAGTCTTTTTTATTTTACGAAATGCTTATAAAGTATTAAGATGGTATTAACGGAGTTTTTAAATGATTAAGATTAAGGTCGTGTCAACCAAAAAAGACTTGAGAGCATTTATTGATTTTCCGACCAAACTTTATCGCAATAATCCTTATTTCACCCCCTATATTTTTGAGGATGAAATGAAAAACTTAGATCCTAAATTTAATCCAGCAAGTGAATATTGTGATTTTCGTTTGTTCCTTGCATTAAAAAATGATGTCATCGTGGGAAGAGTTGCTGCCATTATCAATCGGTATTCAAATGAAAAATATCATGAAAAACGAGTTCGATTTAATCGCATTGATTTTATTGATGATGTAGACGTATTCGATACATTAATGACTGCTGTTAATGACTATGGTAAATCCTTAGGCATGACGCAATTAGCAGGGCCTTTAGGATACTCAGATCAAGACAAAGAAGGTTTATTAACCTTTGGATTTGAAGAAAAAAACATGTTTGTCACTTTTTATACCGCTGCTTATTATGTTAAACATTTTGAACGATATGGCTTTAAAATTGACGCCACTTGGAATGAATATCAAATCAAGGTCCCTAAAGAGGTGCCTCCGATTCTAGAGAAAATATCACAACGAGTGCTTGAACGAAATCAATTACACCTAGTAAAAGTTAAATCCAAACGTTACGCTACACTTGCACCCTACATAAAACAGATTTTCCAATTGATGAATAAAACATATGATCATTTATACGGCTATGTGCCAGTAAAAGAAGATTTAATGGATATGCTGGCCAAACAATACATACCTCTTGTTAATTTAGACTATATTCAACTGGTGTGCGATGCTCAGGAAAAAGTTGTAGCCTTTGGACTAATGATTCCTTCTCCCGTTGATGCATTAAAACGTTCAAAAGGTCATTTATTTCCATTTGGTTTCATCGATTTCTTTTCTCAATTAAAACGAAGTAAGGTATTGGATATGCTCTTGGTAGCAGTTGAGCCTTCCCTTAAGAATTCAGGTGTTTTAGCACTTGTGTTTACAGAAGCAATTAAGAATGCGGTTAAAAATGGCATTCAATTTGCAGAAACTGGACCCGAACTAGAAAACAATCAGCATGTACAGTCTTTATGGAAAAACTTTGAACATCGGCATCATAAAACAAGAAGTGCATTTGTGAAAGATATTGCATAGATGGCAACACCGCGTTACACCTATTGGCACCACGGTTTCTTTTTAAAATTATTTCGCTTTATATTTGGACCCTTTTTTCGTTTTTATTATCGATTTTCGGCTAAAAGCATTGCGATTAAAAAGACAGGTCCTAATCTAATTCTAGCGAATCATACAGCTGAATTTGACATCATATTTCTTGATATGCTATTCGATGCACCACTTTATTTTGTTGCCAGTGATCAACTTCTAAATTCTGGAAAAGGAAGTTGGTTTTTAAAAACATTTTTTAATCCAATTCCGAAAAGTAAATCTGTTGCTGACCTCGCCCTTGTTAAACGGATGAAATCTGTGATCAATGAAGGTGGAAATATTTGTATCTTTCCAGAGGGCAATGCCACAATGAATGGTGGACCTTCACCCATCCCAGAAGGAATGGGTCGTCTGATTAAATTTTTAGATGTTCCTGTTAAATTTATCCGCATAGAAGGTTTGTATTTGTCGGCTCCTAGGTGGTCCTATCATCGTAAATTTGGACCTTCTACTATGACTGAAATCGCTAATTTAAATCCAGTAGATTTTAATCAAATGGACCCTGAAACGATTGAGAAGATAGTTAAAGATTCATTAAATATTTCTGCATATCAACAACCATTAGGACTTTACAAAGGAAAGAAACTCGCTGAAGGATTACACAAACTTATTTTTAGTTGCCCCAATTGCCATCAACTTTTTTCAACCTATAGCAAAGGAAATAGTTTGAAGTGTCGAGAATGCAAGTTGGATTCACATTATGATGAAAAAGGTCTTTTAACCATCAATCAAGTAACACTCAATTTAATAGAACATGATCGAGCTAATCTTCAGAGATTTCATTATCAAATGCTCAAACATAAGCAAAACTTCCAAATTGAATACCCTTGTGAGGTCTCATTTTGGCAAAGCAATCAACAAAGAAGGAGTAAGTTTCAAAAAGCTAACATTAAATTAAGTCAAGATGGTGTAAAATTATCTTTAAAAGATGAGGAATTACACTATTCTTTCGAGAAAATTTTTGCTGAGGCCATTCAAGTTCGAACCAAATTGTTAATTTACCCTAACGATGGCCCGATGTTACTCATATGTTTTCCTAAAGAATATTCCCATTATGGTCTACTCAATGTTATCAAGTGGTATAAGCAAGCGTTAAAGGGGGAAACCGATGATGATTTTAGCAAACGTTCAGCCTCTACCTTTTTGGGACTTTAATTTTTATTGGAGTAGTATTATTCAGTTTGCTTTGATTATGTCCATTTTATTATTGGCAAATGTTTTAAGACGTAAATTAAATTGGTTAAAAGCTTCATTATTACCTGTTGCTGTCATTGGAGGTTTTTTGGGGCTGATTATAAAATATTTATTCAATGGAAGTGACATTGCCATTGCTAATCTTGAAATTGATTCGACAAGTTTATTTGACGCCAATACTTTAAGTGCGTTTACCTATCATGCAATTGCAATCGGTTTCGGAGCTTTAACTCTAAAAGGTATCGATCGACTTAACGAAGGTCGTATTCGCAATAAACCTCTTGCCGTCAAAAGTGGTATGGTCATTGTAAACTCTTACCTAATTCAAGGTATTTTTGGATTGTTAGTCACCATCGTTTTAAGTTTCATTTTTATCAATATACCTGCTTATGCAGGCTTCTTGCTACCGATGGGTTATGGCCAAGGACCTGGACAAGCGTTGAATGTTGGCGCGGTTTTTCAAGGCGTAGGATTTACTTTTGGCCGAGACTTTGGCTTATCAATTGCCTCCATCGGATTTTTGGCCGCTTCAATAGGCGGTGTCATTTACTTAAGAAAATTAAAGAAGTTAAGGATACTCAAACCTGTTGAAGAAACCTCGATGGAAAGTAAAGAAGAATCAACAGTTTTAGAGGGTAATGGACAGATTCCTCTTGTAGATGCTGTGGATAAATTGACCATTCAAATTGCGATTATTTTCTTCGTTTATGGCATTTCTTGGTTATTTATCTATATCTTGGAACAACTGATTTTGAATAGTGGGGTTGCGTTTTTAATTAATAATCTCCGACCCTTACTTTATGGATTTAACTTTATAATTGTTGTCTTTACAGCTTTATTGTACAAGGTGATTACCCGTGGTCTATTAAAGTCGAAGTGGATGAAACGCATTTATACAAACGATTTCCTTCTTAACCGTATCGCTGGGTTCGCCTTTGACATCATGATGATTGCCTCGATTATGGCCATTGATGTTACCCTCGTCGGAGATCCCGGCTTTTTAGTTACCTTACTCGTCTTGGTCATTGGTGGTGGTTTCATCACATATTACTATCTAGGGTACCTCACCAAAATCGTTTACCCTAATTACACACACGAAGCGTGGTTAGTCTTCTATGGCACTATGACAGGTACAGCATCCACCGGCATTGCTTTGTTAAGAGAAAAAGACCCCTATTTTGAAACCCCAGCTGCCAATGATATTGTGTATGGTTCCTCAATGGCAATTCCTTTGGGATTTCCACTCTTACTTTTTGTGGGAATTGTGTCTCAAGGTTGGACTTCCTTATTCATCGTTTTAGCAACTTTAATACTAATTTTTTCAATTTATCACTATTTTTTAACAAGAAAATCGAAAAAAATTAAAGTTCAGTAAACTTTCACCACTTTTGGTTTTAAATCTCTTATAATACCTATGTTTAGTATAGGAGGACTTTAAAAATGTCTAAGATTAAGTCAGTATATGCTCGTGAAGTGATCGATTCTAGAGGTAATCCAACCGTTGAAGTTGAAATTCTCACGGAAAAGGGTTCTTTTGGTAGAGCGATTGTCCCATCCGGGGCTTCGACAGGTGAACGAGAAGCGATGGAATTACGAGATCAAGACCCCAAGCGTTATTTAGGAAAAGGTGTCAGTCAGGCTGTCAATAATGTCAATAAATTAATTGCCAATAAAGTTGTAGGTTTAGAAGTAACCCATCAATCTGAGATTGATAAGGTTATGTTAGAAATGGATGGTACAGATTTCAAAACCAATTTAGGTGCGAATGCCATTCTTGCCGTCTCCTTAGCCGTTGCTAGAGCTGCCGCGGAAGAATTACATTTACCTCTGTATCAATACCTTGCAACACTCTTTGGCACAGAAGCTAAGGTTCTACCCGCACCGATGATGAATGTCATTAATGGTGGCGCGCATGCAGATAGTTCTGTTGATTTTCAAGAATTCATGATCATGCCTTTGGGTGCGCCATCCTTAAAGGAAGCAGTCCGTTGGGGAGCTGAAGTTTTTCATTCACTTAAAAAGGTCTTAAAGAGTAAAAAGCATATCACTGCTGTCGGAGATGAAGGTGGCTTTGCTCCCAATTTAAAGAGTAACCAAGAAGCCTTGGATGTGATTATGGAAGCCATTAAAGCAGCAGGTTATGTTGCTGGAAAAGATATCTTTTTAGCGATGGATGTTGCCGCTTCAGAATTTTATAACGAAGAAACCAAGGTTTATGAATTAAAGAAGAGCGGCGAAGGTAAGAAAACCACAGCAGAAATGATTGCTTGGTATGATGCCCTCATCAGTAAGTACCCTATTGTCTCCATTGAAGATGGTTTATCCGAAAAAGATTGGGATGGCTGGAAAGCACTCACGGCAAAATTGGGTAAAAAAGTACAACTTGTTGGTGATGATTTATTTGTTACCAATCCAAAAATTCTTCAAGAAGGTATTAATCGTAAAATTGCAAACTCAATTTTAATTAAGGTTAACCAAATTGGTACTTTGACAGAAACCCTTGAAGCGATGAAGCTTGCCGCTGCCAATGGATATACCGCCATCATCTCCCATCGTTCAGGTGAATCAGAAGACACCACGATTGCAGATTTAGCGGTTGCAACAAATGCTGGTCAAATTAAAACGGGTTCTATGTCTCGAACTGATCGTGTTGCTAAGTATAATCAACTGCTCCGTATTGAAGACCAATTAGGTAACAAAAGCGTATACCGCGGTCTTGATTCGTTAAAAGTAAAAGCCTAAACTTCTAATTCATTTATCAAGAAAACCATTGCAATCAGCAATGGTTTTTTTATATATGCAGCCAACGTTGTAGATAATCAAAAAACTTTTTTCGAAGATAGGTAAGAAGCGAAGTCAAAGTCATAATTGAGGTGATACCAGCGATTAAAGAAGGGATCATGATTTCCGTATCAATCAACCAATAAATAAGGGAAAACTGGAAAATGCCTAATAAACTTGTAATAAACATTTGAAAGAGAATGACGTCCGTCTTACGCTTCACGGTTGTGATAATGAAAAACAAGAGATTACTTATAGAGATTGCGATGGGAACGAGATATTGTAGTGGCCAGGCATTGAGGGTATTGTTTGCAACCAAGGCAATGATCGTAGTGCCAATACTTAAACTAAATAGTTGCCATAAAATGATATATCCGATACCTTGTCGATTGTAAATGGTCTTATAGATTAATACCCATACATAGAAAACAATAAAGGTCATCATGAATGTAGTACCTAATTCATTCGCGATAAGAGCTAAATCAATCAAAAGTGTTAACAATAGAGCAAGTAAAAGAGGAAATGCAAAAAAAGCGTGAAGGTGGGTTGCCGATTGTTTTTCAATGTGCGAATAATTGGGTGAAGGATATAACTTTTCTTGATCTTTTTTTACCACATCATGTAGAAAACCACCACAAACTGGGCAATTCGTTAGGCTATCGTCAACCTGAATACGGCAACGTTTACAAGTTGACATTATTCATGTTCCTCCCACCGATTGCCTGATACCATGACATCAAGTTTAAGTTCGTTGACAAGATATTGTACGAAATATTGAATAAAGGTTCGATCGTCAATGATTCTAGAAAATGAGACCACGAGTTGATCCTTATAAGAGGCAATTCCAATATTAATTGGGGTTATTGGTGTCGAACAAATCATAAATTCAAAATGTTTAATAAATGGTTGAGTGGTAATTGGCATTTCAATTTTTCCTAAATTTGACATGGTAAAACTTAAAGCTGGTTCGCCAACCCGATTAAAGACACTTTTCACAATCCATCTCTTGATAAATAATGGAACGAATCTCAATAAAAGCATTCTTTCAGCCTTCATGTTGGCACGAATTTGAGGTGCTAAAACCTCAATTTTTTGACCTTCTTTTAATTGTAGATTGACTTCTTGTAGAACCTCTTGAAAACTTGATTGAGGTGAAAAAACCTTTCCAATATTAATTGTCATCACAAAATTCTTCATCGTTTTTGAAGGAAGATATTTTCTCATGTCGACAGGAATGGAAAGGATAATAGGTTTTCGTTTTTTTGGATTTTCGCTTTCCTGTTTTTTGATTAGACCCAGAATCAGAATCGTTGCTAAAAGCCCCGTAACGGTGGTTTGAAATTGCCTAGCTATTGCGATGCAATGTTCAGTATTTAAATGTAAATGCGTAAGGTAATGACCATTGTGCTCAAAGTAGGTTCCCTTGAGGTGGTAAGCTTTATTGGTTGCCATCCAGATACTTTTACCTTTGGTTACTTTGGTGGCAAAACTATCTTCAAGTTCTGCATGTGTAACTTGATCATTGGCATCAAAAATCATGCCCTCAGCATCAACTGCATAACCTTTTTCTCTTAAATAGGATAAAGTAAGCGTTTTTAAGAATTCCATCCCTCCACGTCCATCAGTGATGGCGTGAAATACCTCAATCGAAATGCGATGACGATGATAGTAAATTTCAATCAAATGTTTTGAACTATCAAAAGGTCGACTATTGGAGCCAAAGGTGTTGGGTTCAGGTAACACTTTGAATGGTTTAGACTGATTTTCTAAATAATTCCAAAACAAACCTCTTTGTAATTTAGTATTGAAATTCGGAAATCGAAATAACGTTTTTTCGGCTGCTTTCTGTAATACGACTGGATCTACTAATTCATTGAGCATTACGCTCATTCGAAAATAAGAAGATCGTCTCGTTTCAGTAATAATTGGGAAAAGTTTTCCCGCATTATCAATTCTAAACCATTGCGTCGTTCGGTTTGTCATCTGGTTTTTATTTTGGTGATGAGACGTTTATCTAGTAAGCACTGAAGTAATTTAGCGGAAGCTTTACCACGATGCGAAACCCTGTTTTTTTCTTCAATCGTTGCTTGCGAAAAGGTTTTTAAAAGTTCATCACTATAAAAAATAGGATCATAGCCAAAACCATTTTTACTCGTATCAATTTCACGCGTAATTTTACCAATAGTTGTTCCGACAAAGAAACGCATTTCTTGATGTGGATACAAAATAACAAAGGCAGAGGTAAATTGCGCTTTTCTATTTTTATGAACATCCATCAATCTCAAAATTTCTTTATTTTTATCATCGTACGTTTTGTCTTCTAACCACCGTGAGGAGTAGACGCCAGGAAATCCATGCAGGGCATCAATCTGTAATCCTGAGTCATCTGCCACCACAGTTTTATTCACATGTTTACTGACTGCTTTTGCTTTAAGTAGAGCATTTTCTAAAAAGGTTCTACCAGTTTCTTTGGGTTTTAATTTTAACTTTACTTCGTCCAAGGTCAAAAAAGTAACGGTATAGTCCTTAAAGAATGTCTTTATTTCTTCAATTTTAGCTTGGTTATTGGTTGCTAAAATAATTTCATAGTTCATCACCTATAGTTTACCAACTATTTAAGTAAAAAAAAAACAAGTTTCAACTTGTTTTGGAGCAGGTGACGGGAATCGAACCCGCGTAATTAGCTTGGAAGGCTAATGTTCTACCACTGAACTACACCTGCAAGAGAACGAAATTATCTTAACATACAATAGAAATTAAGAAAATCCTAATTAATAAATTAGTTATTCAACAAGTTTTCCAAAGCATTTAACGCATGAAAACCGGGTTTCTTATAGGTTTGCTTACCATTGCTAAACACCATCATGGTTGGAATTGACATGATGGCATGTGCTTCTGCTAAATCAACATTTTGATCAACATTTACTTTAAGAATAATAGCAGTTGGTTTTTTCTTTGAAAAATCATCCAGAACTGGAGCTTGCATTTTGCAAGGGCCGCACCAATCCGCGTAAAAATCCACAATGACTTTCCCTTTAGAACTAGATAGAATTTCATTAAATTCCTTTGCGTTTGTAATATTTTTAATCATCTTTTGATTCCTCCTGAGATGAATTTATAAACTAATAACGTAATAAATGGCGTATAAGACGATAAAATGTAGCGGATAATAGAGGTAGGTGAACGTTTGAAACCATTTGGGTGACAATCCTTTTACGCCTCGATATTGATAGATAAAATAAGCAGCGAACACGGCATAGGTTTGGGCACCAACAAATCGACTGATATACGAAACAATCGGTCCTGAAAGATTCAATCCATCATTCAAAACAAGACTAATTATATACCAAAGTATATGCATGAAGATGAAAATCACACTTGCAAATTGATATCGTTTTTGTTCAATGGTAAGTTCCGTTGAGGAAAATTTAAATGGGTTGAATTGATAAAAAAAGGTTGGCAATTTTTGATAAGAAAGGAAAAATAGTAGCATCATCATTAATCCATAAAAACCGTAATCCGCGCTTATATAATTGGGAAATTGATTATTAAAACTAGTCATCATCACATAAAGAATTGGAAGCAATGCTAAAAAGCGATATGCAAGCGATTTTTGCTTAAATAAATACATCGCTAAAGCAGCCATAGTTAAATCGATAAATATATTGCCAGATAAGGCTTGAATGCCAAATTCACCCAACAAGAACATAGCCAATCCAATCAATAATCCCATGAGTGCAAGGCGGCTAATATATTGAATCGGTCTTTTAGAACGAAAAATTCCTTCAGCGATCATAAAACCAAATAATGGAAAGGCAAGGCGACCAATCAATCTTGCAATGAGGTATAAGGTGCCAATGCTTTCACTTTGTGTAAATGGTAATAAAACCACGACACCAAAATGATCAATTGTCATCGTAATAATTGCTAACCACTTCAGTTGGTAAGCTGTAAAATTTGTTGATCTAATCATAAGATTGAACCTGATGAGTTGACTATATTCGCCTCTAATATAATCGCTAATACTGAAAAGACATTATTCATAATGTGCGTTGATAAAGCGACTTGTAATCCAAATTTATCATAAAGATAGCAAAACCACGCTCCAGCAATAAGATAAATTGGTAAGTTTAACAATTCATTGACGAGATTCGCGGAGGTAAAGTCAAAATGAATAAATCCAAAGATTGTTAAGGTTATCACGTAAGCTAAAAGATTATTGTTATTCTTTAGGTATTTGAAAATTCCCAATCGATATGTCCACTCTTCGACGATAGGACCTAAAAACCCAAACGTGATGAGTGAAATAATGGGTGAATCTTGAACGAGGCCTACAATCGCACTTTGATTTTGGTTATCTTCCAAGACAATGCCAAAATAATCATAGAGCGTAATTAGTGCATATGAACTTAAGAGAATAACAAAGGTAAAAGGTAATCCTAATAGCCATTTTGATGATTGAATCGCAGGTAAAAATGATCGTTGTATATAGGGTAGTAGTAGTGTCAGTCCAATCAAAAAGATGGTCAGATAGGTTAAAAAATTAATGATTTGGAAAAAAAATGGACTATCTAGAAATATAGAAGCGTCGTTTTGTGTTAAAAAAAATGGAACCAATATTGGAATTAAAATCGCAAATATTAATGCAAATACCCACAATCCTAACCAGCCGAGAAAAAAAAGGACTAATGAATGTTTTTTGGATATATTTTCATTTTGAACAGATTGCATTAACATCTTAAAATTTATTTATCTTTTTCATATGATAGCATACCAAAATCATATAAAATAAGAAGGTAAGTGACTTGGAGGTTTAAGATGATAAATATTTTAAGTTTTGGAATTGATCCTACTCAAATTGCACAATATTTAGATTATGCATTATATGGAATTTTGGGTATGGTTGCTTTTGGTTTTATTTTAGGTTTTTTAAGAGGAGTTTGGAGAGAAGGTTTTCGCTTACTGTTTGTTGGTGGATTAGTTATCGCTTCCGTGTTGTTCACCAGGCAAATTGTTGATTTTGCAATGGATTATGATATTTCGAGTATTGCTGCTAGTGCAGGATTTAGTTCTATCGCTTTAAATTTGAATGCTGCTCCCATTATTGTGTCGGTGACGACTCCTTATGAAACGATATATGAAGTTTTAGAACAATCTTTACTCGCATTTGGGTTCTTTATTACGCCTGCGATTGCTGATTTAATCATCGGTTTAACGTTGGTAATTTTACGTTATTTAGTATTTATTGTTTTAGCAGTTGTGATTTTCTTACTTGGTGAAAGCATCGCAGCAATTTTATATTTCATCCCATTTCGATTTTTGATTCCAAGAAATCTAAGAAAAAAAGTAAAAATGCGTCTTTTGGGTGGTCTAGCTGGTGCACTTAAAATGGTTTTAGTCTTAACCATGTTTCTTTCACCTTTTACGTCTTTGGTGAATACCATCACAGGTTCCTTTAAGGATTTTGATGATGAATATGGCGATCAAATTGATGCTGAACTATATAACGAAATCATGTCTTTTGTGAATGCCTATAATGATTCAACTTTTGCGCAAACGTTATTTTCTTGGTCCCTAACTGATGATGGACTAAGCATCGATACAGCCTTGATGGATTATGTAACTGGACAAGATTTAGATGAATACCGATTAACCCTTGCCAATGAATTAGGTTCATTTGTTGACATTGCGGCAACTTTAATTGGCAGCGGTGCCGTTGATAGTACATTTGCTACTATTGATACCTCGTTATTAATTACTGAAGATGTTGTTACCAACCTCATCACATCATTAACTGGGTCTGTTTTGATCATGAAAATCCTTCCAATTGCAGTCACGATTGGCTTAAATCTAGATGAAGTCTCTCCATTTTTAGATTCAGATTTAGTCAATTTGGATGATTTAGTTTGGGAAGATGAACTTCAATACCTTGGTGACATTTTCACTGGTGTGATTCGTTCAGGTGTTTTAACACCAATTCTCCAAGGCAATACCGACACTTTAACGCTGATCAATACAATGTTTTCACCTACCGCTAAAGATGAAGTTTTGATGATGCTAGAAACCCTCGACGCCTCACCATTCTTATCCCAAGTCATTCCAGCTGTTTTATATAAATTAGTGACGGATGAAATAGATGCGGGAGGTCCAGCTGGTGGTATTGGTTTATCCACATTTTTACCAACAGAATGGAGTGAATATCAATCGATTTCATTTGGTTCTGAATTAAGTTTAATTTATGAATTGGTGTATGAATTAAATGAAAGCGTTGATGGTTTACTGGATGTTGTATTGCCTACTAATCATGGTCAAGTTCCAGTAGGGAGAAAGCTGGTTGATGAACCGACTCCAACTATCATTGATTTACTGAAAGATCATTTTGATTTGTTTGTCGAAGTTTTGATTGGTGAAGTCGATGGGGATGGTTTACCGATTAATAATGACCCTACAACTGGCAAAGCAATCAATCGTCGGTCATTAATGGATTCCGATTTAATTGTGAATGGTTTACCCACGATTGTTGAAGATTTATTGCTACCAACGCTGACGAGTGTGGCTGGTTCAGAATTCGATGACACCGAATTAAATGAATTAATCGCAGAATTTAATAGTGGTAATAGCGGCGATATACGAATTGATTATAAAGGTGAATTTGCGGGAATATTTAGTATTTTAGGTGCGGTGTTGGGAAATGAAACTCTCATCAGTTTGATCCAACCTGAACCTGGTCAAACGCTTGATATTCTTGCTTTACTTGAAGATGGAGAATTCAGACTTGGTTTAAAAGCAGACTTAATTCCTTCTCTCGATCGTTCACAAATTATTTTAACCGTGGTTCCTGGTATTCTTGAATCCACCCTAACCGGTGCCGGTTTCGATGATTTCTTAAGTTTAATTTCTCTGACGACTGCTGATCTCAATTTTGATTTTGAAAGTTTATCAAGAGAATTAACCATTGTCGTTGATATGATGGGATACGCATTTAATGTTTTAGATGCAAGTTCAGATTTATTGAATCAATTTCCTACCATTGCATATGATTTAATTGGTTTACTCGACAATATCTATTACTCAGATATTATCAATCTAAATCCTGCCACCAATAATAAAACGACTAACTTTAATCAAATCATTAAAGGTATATTCTCTTTAGTGGAAGGTATCGGTATCGAAGAAACGGATATTGATACAGGTTTTAACCGTGTAGAACCGTCTGGTTTGGAAAATGGATGGACCACGACTTTTATCGATACGAATGGTAATGATAAGTTGGATGAATTGGATACCATATCGTTTAGAGGTGAAAATTTCCATCTTATTAATTTCTTAAAAACCGCTTTAGAATCAGGTCTACTTGATATTTCAGGCGATTTATTTGCGGCTTTAGAAGACTTAACAACGGGTAGTGAGGATATTGATGATCCAGAAGTGGCAACCCTTTACAAAATCTTTGCCTATGCAGATCGTTCGGAAATTATTGCCGCTGCATTTGGTGGTATTCTCGATAACTTATTTGGTTCCACAGGTGGGTTATTGGATCCAGTTTTAGGTACTTCATTTAGAAACGTGACATCTTGGACTGAAGAAGGTTCTAATTTGATGTACTTAGTAAAACAGTTAACTAATTTTGCAGATGGCTTAGAGAATATAGATTTCTTAAACTCAGATGTATCGATGATTGAAGAACTTTTACAAGGCCTAGCTGCATCACAAATCTTTATCAAACCTAATGGAGACTATGTCTTTCCAGATTTTTTATTAGATCAACTTACAGGCATCGCAGATCTAGCAAGTTATTTTGAAGATCCTTCACCTTATCAATCAACTTGGGATGACAATCCGGGAGATAATTTCACCATCGTAACAGAAGATTTTTATGCGATTAGTAATCAAGTTTCAACACGAGCAAATTGGTTTGGAATCAAAACTGTCATCACTGATGGTAATGGCGATCCCATTCTAGATTTAAATGGCGATATTCAATATGAATTTGTGGGTGGTGAATTAGAAAACATTGTCGGATTTATCTCAGAATTACAAAATGTATCCATTTCTGACCTCACCTCTGGAACTGGATTAAGCGGTGAAACGATTTCCGATGTTTTGCTAGCGTTGAATAATGCTTCTTCATTAAGGGTTCTAGTTTATAACGTTTATGATTCGATCTTTGGTGGTTCAAATTTTGACATTGGGTCCCTTTCTTTATCGCAAACCAACACTTTTGTATTTTTAGATTTAAATCAAGCTGGTCGAGCACAACAAATACAAGCAACAGCTGATTTATTAGACACGATTAGCGATATGGGACTTGATGGTGGTGGTGCATTTGATATTGCAAATTTTGATGAATCTACAATCCTTACGGTGGGTGACTTACTCACCATTCTTCATGATGCCGCTTTATTTAATTCATTTAAATTAGGTCGCTCGCGTTTGAATGGTGATTTAACTGTATTTGAACAAGCCTATCAATTTTTGCTCACTACTGCCACGCTTGATACGTTTATTTATGATGGTCTTACAGAAGTTCAAAGAGAAGCAGCCCTTTATCAAGATATGACTTCACTTGATAATAATTTTGGAACTGAAACACCGGATGATTGGGATGGTATCGATGGCGAGATTCAACGGTTCGTCGATATCATGGTGGCTTTTGTGAATACTGGTATTGACTTTACCAACTTTGGCGGAGACGCCATTGGTGATTTATTGAATACGGAAATTGGCTTAGGAAAAGTAGAAGATCTTTTATTATCGATGAATGAATCGACCATTATTTCACCTGCCATAGGAAATCTATTTGGAAATGTGTTTGGTTCTGATGCATTTAACATTGGTGGATTAACTATGTCAGATGCGAACACGAATTTCTTTAATCAAGAACCACTCAAGGCCAATCGAGCAACAGAAATTAGTTTAATCCTCGATATTTATTGGGATATCAATAGTATTGGTATCACCGGTGGAGCAGCATTTTCAGCTGATTTAATAGACCCAGTTTTATTTGATGCTTTACTTAATAAAATGCATGACTCAAATGTTTTCAACTCATTTAAATCTGGAAATAGTTATTTACTAGATGATTTAACCATTTTTGAACAAACGGTTCGCATGATTTTAAATACCTCAACCCTTGATACCTTTATTTACGATGAACCCCTCAATGCCAATCGCTTACTGTTACTTCAAGATGATATTGCCGACCTAGATAATAATTTTGGTAATGGTTTAACGGACGATGATTGGACTGGCAATAATGGTGAAATTAATCAAATTATTGGTATTCTTGAATCCTTTAAAGAAACTGATATTGATTTTACTAACTTTGGTGGCGATGCGATTTCTGATTTATTGAGTACAGGTCCGGGCCTAGCAAAAGTAGAGAATTTATTATTATCGATGAACAACTCAACATTAGTCGCTCCTTCCATTGGAAATTTATTTGGTAACATCTTTGATTCCGATTCCTTTAATATCAATGGTTTAACCATGAGCGATGCAAATACAAATTACTTTAATGTTGAGTCAAGTAAAATTGATAGGGGCCAAGAAATTTCCCAAATTTTAGACATTTATTCAGATATCAATGCTATTGGTTTAACTGGTGGAACTGCCTTTACTTCAGAACTAATCAATCCAGTTTTATTTAATGACTTATTAAATAAAATGCACGATTCTTATGTATTTAATTCATTTAAGACTGGCAATTCATATGCAAACAATAACTTAACAATTTTTGAACAAACGGTAAGAATGATCATAAACACTTCCACACTTGATACATTTGTTTTTGATGGTGAAAGCAACACGAATCGACTTAACTATTTACAAGATGATATAAGTGTAATTCCTAATAATTTTGCAGTTTCAATTAATCCTGATAGTTGGAAAGGTAGCACGGGAGAAATTTCAAAGATTATCTCCATTTTAGAAGCCTTTAAAGATTTAGACTTAGATTTTGCTTCTTTTTCTGGAGCAGGCTCTTCTGATACATTATCAAATTTAATTGATACACCAGTAGGGTTAGCGAAAATTGAAAACCTACTATTAAGTATGAATAACTCCACAATTGTTTATCCTGCAATTCCAAATTTATTCTCTAATATGCTAGAAGGAGGGGATTTTTCTTCAGTAGGTGTTGATTTTACTCTTGCCAATTTCCGTTATAGAGGAACAAGAAATGATCCTAATAATCTTTCAGTTGGCGATCAATATATGCCTTACGATAACGCTGAAATTTCAGCAATTTTATCTATTTTCTCGGATGTGAAAGTTGTTGGTAATCGTGCTTATGGTTCAATTAAAGATTTATCAGACCAAGCAATTGATGATATGGCTAATTTAGTAAGAGATTTACATGATTCGCAAGTCTTTCATTTAACTGGTCCTTCAACTGCCGATGCTGATGATTTAACAATCTTTGAGCAAATGATGGCAAAAATGTTTAAGGATACAGGTATGGCAAGCCTGGCTTATGATGCAGCTCGCTTGGCAGACGCTGTTTATGGAAATGCGAATGCGAAAGCAGATGCATTAGTTCTAAATTATGCAACGCTTTTTCCAACCAATAATTCGACCCACTTAACCGATAACTGGCTTGATGACGAAAATGTAGGAGAAATCAATGCATTCTTTAGAATTTTTAAGGAGCTAAAAGTCGCTTTACCTAACTTAGGTAATGCCTCAAGTATAGATGCAGGAGCTTTGTCTCCTAGTTCAATTGGAAGAATTATGTCAGTCTTAAATTATTCATCACTGACAGCAGACGCTGTTAAAAAAATGGTTAAGGATGCTTTTAGTAGCATCAACTTTGGAACCTATACAGAAAACAATGAAACCTATGAATTAACGCCGGTTCAATTTTTATCAGCCGATATTAACGTTATGAATTATTCTACTCTTCCTGGCACCGTCATTTCTTCTGGACTTATTGATGGATTATTAAATAGCTTTTATGATCAAATCACAGAAGAGTATATATCGATAAGTGGTGGCTTCAATGTCAGTAATTTCTTAGCTGATGGAGGTTCCCTATATCCATTGGTAAATTTATTAAGTAATTCGCAAATATTTGGAAATAATGCGACTAAAATATTGAATCCAGATGCCACCAATACAGGATTGACGCCATTTAATGTAACCACAATTGGAAGTTTTAAAACACGATCTTTAACATTTTATAACTTTTTAAATACAGCAAGTGTAAGTAAGTATTTTGATTACTTAACCACTTTAGTCTCTGATAAAGAATTAAAGGTAATTCGAGTTGAAGAAATATTTAGTGGGGATTTTGATGAAGTTTTTGAGGCTTTACGATTAGACCAATTTATAGGGGTTATTTCTAATTTTACGAGTTTATCAGACGCATCTAGCCTAGATCAATATAGTAGTGAAATGCGTTCGCTTATTGAATTGACTTATGTGGCTACTGGGCAAACTATCATAGATCGGGCTTTTATGGTTTCAGAATTATCTGCAGGATTTTTCACCGATATTTTTAAAGGCGAATATGCAATCGTAGAAGATACCAATGCCATATTTTTCGGTGATGCCAATAATATATCTAAACAATTAAATTTTTATGATTTGAACCAAGATGGCAATACTGATTTTGAACTATTGAACCCAATCGAAGCGATAGGTCTAGAAGGGTCACTTGAATTTTTATCTGCTATTAAAGGTGTTAGCGGAACTCCCAACTCATCTGATATCACTGCTATGAAAGCTGCCCTTATCAAAATGGGTTCTAGAATTTCATTGAATGTGACGGGTGGGCCTTATCCTACAGCTACGAACTATGCAGGATGGTCAAATATATATTTAAGTAAAGTTGGACAATTATTTTATGCTGCTAGAATTGTTACGAATTCTGGTTTTGATGGTCTTTCGGCCTTAATTGTTACGGTCACAACACCAAATCCGTTTACCAATCCAAGTGGTATTTTAACTACCTTAAGTCAAGAACCCTATGAATTAAACTTTGTTTTTGAAATAGAAGGTGAAAAAATTGAATACGCATTCAACCCATAATTTATGAAGGTGTATCGTTTAAACCAGCAAAGTAAAGCTCAAAATACGATTGCCATCATGTCAAGTAAAGGCGGTGTTGGTAAAAGCACCATTACTGCTTTACTCGCAACACATTTAACTAGAATCGGAAAAAAAGTAGGTATCTTGGACGCAGACATTATTGGTCCAACCATTTCTCGACTTTTCGCAATCCAATCTAAAGTCGTTGGTCAAGATGGATTAATATTGCCTGTTACAAGCCCCTTAGGTATTCGGCTTATTTCTTCCCAATTACTTTTAGATCAATCGGATGATCCGATTGTGTGGCGGTCTCCTCTGGTACTTGATTTGATTCGACAATTTTACGTGGATGTAATTTGGGGTGATTTGGATTACCTTTTCATCGATTTACCACCTGGGACGGGCGATGTATCGATGACAGTCCTTGAAAGTTTGAATGTTGATAACATTATTATGGTGACAACACCTCAAGATATCGTTCAAGATATTGTTGGTAAAGGTATTCAAATGGCGAAGATGGTAAACAAACCTATTCTTGGGATTATTGAGAATTATAGTTATTTTATCTGTGATCAATGTCAGAAGAAGCATCCTTTATTTCACACGAGCGAGAGACCAAGCATATGGAAAAAGTATCAGTTACCATTACTGGCCCAACTACCCTTGGATTCACAATTACCTAAATTGATAGATAATGGTAAGATAGAAACAATTGACATGGACACCATTCGTCAATTGGTTCAATCATGGAGGCAATAAATTCATGGATGCTAAAGAATTTAGCTTAAGAAGAGAAAAATTGTTTGCTCAAGTCATGGAGCAATCGATGATCATTTTGTTTGCAGGTGGGTTGGTAAAATCCTCTGCAGATGCGACCTATCCATTTGTAATCAACAAAAACTTTTATTATCTAACTGGTATTGAGCAAGAAAATAGTGTTTTGGTGATGATTAAAACACCGACAACCGTTAAAACCTACTTATTTATCGATGAAATTGATGAAACGAAAACGCGATGGGTTGGTAAAAAATTAGACGTGGATACTGCAACTAAACTAAGTGGCATTCACGATGTCTTTATGCTTTCCATGTTTGATACTAGATTAAAGGAAATGCTTCTCGATACCAACGGATTTGGAAAAATTACCCACGCTTATTTAGATAAAGAAAAACAACTTATTCTTGATGGTAAATTAAAAACCCCTGAAAGCTATGGAGACGAATTAAAGTTACAATCACCACAACTGATTATTGAAAACATTTACCCACAAATTACGAAGTTAAGAATGATTAAATCCGTCAAAGAAGTTGAAGCCATTCGCCAAGCTATAAAAGGAACATCTTACGGTCTACAATCGATTCGAAAACACTTAAAACCAGGATTATACGAACATCAAATCGAAGCCCTTTTTCAATATGCGATTAAAGAATATCAGAATATGGGTTTAGCGTTTGAAACCATTATTGCCAGTGGTAAAAATGCAGTTGTCCTTCACTATCCCAACCCTAAAGATAAAATTAACGATGGCGCCCTTGTCCTTTGTGATTTAGGAGCGACTTATGGCCAATATCGTGGTGATATCACACGTACCTATCCAGCAAATCGAAAGTTTAATCCATTACAAAAACAAATCTATGGGATTGTATTAAAGGCTAATCAAATGATTATTCAGATGGCGAAACCTGGATTAAAAATTGTTGATCTTCAACAAGCTGTGATGAAGTTTTTAAGTGAAGCAGCAGTCAAAGAAGGCCTCATCAAGACGCCCGAAGATATTGGTTCTATTTACTATCATAATGTGGGACATCATTTAGGATTAGATACCCATGATCCAATTGGTCGCGAAATTCCTTTAGAACCAGGATGTGTCATTACGGTTGAACCTGGACTTTATATTAAAGAATTAGGTATTGGTATCCGCATTGAAGACAACATTTTAATCACAGAAAAAGGTTGTGAAAATTTATCGATTGATATTCCTAAATCAATTGAAGATCTCGAAGCTTAATCTTCCACTTCTCTAAAACAAGAACCGCCGATAAATTCACGGATTAAAGAGTTCGAAGGAATCCATTTTTCTTCCATATCGACAAAATATTTAAGCATACGCATCAATCGTTCTGCGGTTGGAAAATAAGTGGATTCTTTTTGAATGGCAGACAATAAGGGAATCGCATACCGTTTCATCACACAAAGTTCATAAGGTAGAAAGGAGTTAAAAACATAGTCAGCCTCTTCCTGTGTTTTATAGATCCAAGTAAACTCACCACGACGGACGGAAGGCCACATATCGATGGTTTGTTCGGCACTAGAACCACGGTATTTTTTATCTCTCACCATTCGTCTTAATAATCGAAGATCAGTTAAAGACATGGGGTTGTGGTGGTCATAATTAATTTGTGATTGTGGAGAAATATAGATTTTATATTTTTGGGTTTTTGGCACTAAAGACGTTAAAGCGTCATTAAGGGCGTGTATTCCTTCAATAATGATGAGAGTGTCCTCTTGAATTTTTAAGGTTTTAGCTTTCCCTAATGAAGCATCAAATTTACTCTGAGGTAATGTCACAGTTTCCCCATTAATTAGTTGAGCTAAATGTTGATTGAATAAAGGTAAATTTAAAGCGTGAATGTTTTCTAAATCAGGTTTACCATCGCTATCTTTTGGTGCCTCATTTTTTGGTAAATAATAATCATCAATCGAAATACGAATCGGTTGAAAACCTCTTGACATCAGTTCAATTCTTAAACGGTTTGCAAACGTGGTTTTACCAGAACTAGAAGGCCCTGCAATACAAACCAATCTTAATTCATCCCTTCTTTTTTCAATGGCCTCACCTAATTCTACTAACATCCGTGCATGCTTTGCTTCACACAAATTGATAAAATCAACAACCTTGTCTTCACTGACATAATGATTGATATTCGCAACCGTATCAGCTTGGGTAATTTTCGACCAAGCATGACTTTCTTTTAAGGTTTGTCCGAACATCGGTGCATCTTCAAAGACTGGAATTTTACCTTTCATTTCCGAGCGAGGATATTGGATGATGATACCTGGAGGGTAATAAATTAATTTCCAATCTTTAATTAAACGTGAAGAAATGGCCATCATACCAAACATATAGTTTGTGTACGTACCACTTTGATAGAAGTGAACGGTTTTTTCCGGTCTATATTTTAAAATATCAACCTTATCGGTATAACCTAACTTTTCATATAATTGAATAGCTTCTTCTTTTGGAACAATAAGACGATCAAAACTGACATTATCCTGAACAAGCTGGGTTAATTTTTGATTAATTTTTTCTACAAACGAAGGATCAATTTTTTTTGGTTGACTGAATTCCATAAAGATAGACCTAGAAATATGGTAAGAAAAACGAAAGCGATAACTGGGGTTAAGTTGATAAACGGCCATCGCCAGTAAATAACGAAGTGTCGTTTCATAGGTTCTCACTGCGTCTTGATCAAAAATCGTCAAAAACTCAATATTGGCATCAAAATAAACTTCATAATTTAGATCACGAATGCGATGGTTTACTTTGGCACACAAATATTGGTGCTGATCTGGTAATAACTTTTTAAGTGCTACTTTATCTTGAAATATCGCTTCTTGACCAAGGTATTTTAATTTAAAAGCCATCTTCATTTGCTCCTTTTCCCATTACGTGGGAAACATTAAATTATAAATCATTTTGACCAAATCAATAGCTAAAACTGTTGAATCGTTTAAAGAACTTTACGATTCTGTAATGGAAACGTAACTTGCCATTAAAGCTTTGAATCTCGGGTATGAAAAAAATGCCTCTGATGCGCCAATGCGATGAATTCTTTCTTCGCCATTTAAGACATATAGCGCTGGTGTTGAAAAACCTTCTGGAAAATAATTTGGAAATTGCTCTTGGATGGTACTTAATTGGTGAAGTTGTTCGAGCGTATCAAGATAATAAACCATTGCACTCGTTTCGAGAATCCATGTCTTTAATTGAGGTTGAAATCTAGTGCAACTACTACAAGTCGGATTTCCTAGATATAACATAAAGGATTCATTTGATGCTTGAAGAACACTTAAAGATTCAACATCTAGTCTATTCGTCCATGTATCCATGGAGTCATTATTTTCAAGGGTGTTCGGTAAGTTTGGATTATTGGCAATCTCGACAACCTGATTATTCGAAACACATGAAGTAATCATAAGAATTGCAGTAAATAAAATGATTAATTTAGCCTTCATATTTTAAAAATTATAGCATTAGTGACAACAAAAAGCCTTGTTCTGTTTATAATAATCAAA
>JACCDO012048788.1_pt1 | contig 28362 bp, 29 predicted proteins | sample 7446101 | NCBI WGS metagenome assembly JACCDO01 (sample SAMN15323440, study PRJNA562643) | freshwater metagenome | isolation source: river surface water | place: USA:Blue River Watershed | collected 2017-08-16
CCTTATTGCTAAAGTAGTCGATGTTATATTGTGACGCTAACTGGTCTCCATGGAGCGAGTTTATTGCCGACATTATATCTGGTACACCATAAAAAGTATTTAAAGGCGAGTACTGTTTAAAGTGTATTATTTCATTTGGTCTTGGATCCGATGCAACTGGATTCGGATTTTTTGCACCAAAATTTCTAAAATAGACAACCTTGTTTCCGATTATCTGAACATAGCCATCTCGCAATCTACGAACACGCATTGTAGTTGCTGGTATATGACCTACATATCCAATCTCTCCACGAGTAGTTCTTCCAATTTCAAGATACCCGTTTCCGATTGCTTGCACATCTGTATAAACCTTCATCATTGTTGTTGTAAAAGAATCATCATCATTCAATGACTCTAGCCATTCGTGCATCTCAATCTTTGCACGTTCAATTCTATTTCTTGCTCTTGACACCTGGTCTGTATCTTTGTTTGACTCTAAACGAAGCATTGTGCTTGGTGCAACTTCAAAGTCATAACCTAAACCAACAATGTTTTCTACTTTAGCATCAATTGCAGCATGGTTAGCAAATGATGTGTCGTAATAGTTTGCAAGTTCATAAACATTCCATGGTGGTGTGATTACATCAAATAGTCCATAGCCGTTTCTGTATACCGTTCCAGGGTTAATTTCTTTTGACTTTGCATCTCCAAGTCCGTGTTGCTCTGCTCTTGCACTATCAATATAACCTTGTCCTGGATCGTTTGCTGACTTCTCCATAAAACGTGATGTTCTTCTTTTAAAGTTATTATCCAAACCAGAATATGATTTTAATTCTGTCCATGTCTTGTTGAATGGGTCTGCTGTTTTAAAAGAGTCTGCTGGCTCTATAAGATTATCAATGCTCGCCCTAAGAATGTATTCTTGATCGTCTGACATTATTCTTCGTCTCCATACTTTGCAATAGTGTCTTTTGCTGCCTGTACTGCTCCAAGGTCATTTAGGTTAGGAATTAATCCAGCCTTCATTCTATCTACTTGTTCGCTGTACTCTTCATCAGTAACTCTTCCCATACCCGCAAAAAAATATGGCTCCCCGTCTGGCTCTCCATAATATGCTGCTGCTTGCTTTAATTCTGCAATTCGTGCTAGATCACCTTTCATTGATGGAATGTTTAATATGTTTCCATTTCCATCAGTAAACCACTTGCCGTTCGACTTTTTCCAAACATAGATACCCCAATCATATTGCTTATCGATTAGTGTGACCTTGGTTTCGCCTATCTGGCCAGGCATTCTTGGCTTGCCTTTTTTGTCAAAAAGTGGCTGATCTTTGTGTTTCATAACCACCAGTATACCACATCATACTGCAGATGACGTAGACTGTTGCCACAAAACGTTTTGGTATATGTTGTACTCGCATTGGCCAATACCAAAAACCTTGTCTGTGCCAGTTATTATTTTATTTGTTCCAACGTAACTCTTATATACATCTTCTGGGTCTACCCCGTAATAACTAATTGAGGACTGCACCAGAACACCATTCCATAGGAAAAAATCTGGTACCCAGTATTCCCAATCTAGAGTTAGCGGACCAGATCTCTTTACTTGGAACCAAGGTCGTTTAGAAACCTTTTGAACTTCTTGGAGGTTGGTAGATTGATAATAAGATATATTATTAAACAATAATGGCCCATTTAGTTTGATAGATCCAAACACTCCAGAAATATCAAGTAGGTTAGAGAAAGAAATACCTAAGAAAGCCCACTGCTTAATTGTTAGTACTGGATCCTTAACGACTTTACCATTTAGATAAAATGCTATTCCATTTTCTATTCTTCCAGTTAGTGCATTGACTCCATAGATCTTTCCTCTTTGTCCAGTCTGATCATTGGCAACTATGTAAAATCTAATGTATGAGTTTTTTGCTTCAATTTCAAATATTTGTTGTGGCGCATATGGGAAGTAGTCTTCGTCAAATCTAACTGCAAGTTGCATAGCCATAATCTTATCGAAGTTAGTAGTTTGATTTTCATTTATTGGAATTAATAAACCTCTATTGATTAAAGGATCTTGCTTACCTCTAACCTGAATACCGCTTGTTCTTGTCATATATAAATATGGTGATGTATTTTTATAAATACTGTAAGGGTTTTTTCCTTTGTAATTATAATAAATACCAGACTTTTTATATGGGTACATTTTTACATAAGGGCTTGTTCCTATAGGATTACTGTTATTGTTAAATGCCTGTGAGCAATATTCTAATTTCTTTAGTTTAACTTTGTTTCTTAAAATATTCTTTACCTTAAACTCTAAGTGCGTAACCAAAGAAAGTTCATTGAAGTCTACATTAGACGGAGGATAAATAATCATATTGTCTATGACTTCGTACTTACTGCTTATCCAGTTGTTTCCTGGTTCCACAGTTCCTTCTTTTGCTGCTGGCTCAATATGTGTAAAGAAAGAATTACTTTGAGTTGCTCCTACTTTAGTATATTGAAAACTTACAAAAGACCTTACAAGAGATTCACTGGTGTCATACTTATATGTTCTAGTTACATTATATTGTAAATCTTCATAATCTCTATATCCAGTAAACAAAAAATTATCTAAAGAATCGTATGTTCTTTTTTTAGGATAATTAAACTTATTGTAAAGTTCTGCGTAACTCCATTCAGTTGGATCTGTTTCTATTTCAAAAAACTTAGACGGCGCTGGATAGTTTATATTAAACTGTAAGAAGTCTAAGTCATATACTCGGTCTCCCTCTGCATCATCAACAAATTGTGCATAATATGTTAATGGTTGATAATCTTCCCAATATCCAACTGTATCTATATCAAGTTGATACTCATCAAAATATCTTGACGCAACTAATGTATAACTCGCAGTATGATCTAATATCTTATCAAAAAGCATTAATCCAGGAGTTCCGCCATCAAGTATGTAGTCCCAAAGTTGCTGATTGTATAACCCTCCATCTAAAGTAATGGAGTGAATATAATCTTCAATTGTATTGTAGTCTGCTGGAAGGCCGTCTGCTCCGAATGCTGGTGCAATCAAAGAATGATTTCTAGCATTTGAAAGTCCAACCTTATAAATATTTCCATCAAACCAAGAAGCAAAATTTTCATCATTTCCAATGTAAAGTTTACACTGTGAAATATTTCCAAGTATTGCTGCTACTTCTCCTCCATACCACTTAATTAAATTTTCAATATGGAATCCAGCATAAAACTTTTCGCCAGTTATTATTTCTATATTTTCATGTTCAATTTCTATAGGTGGATTATCTCCAAACTTGACAACATATGTAATCTTTTTTGCATCTTGATAAAGATATATATGGAAGTAGTTTTGATTAGGGTCTATAACTTTAAACAAAGTCATAGGTTGTTCAACACCATTGATATATCTTGGAGATCCAGTTTTCTTAAAAACACCGTAGATGCTCTTAACCTCTTGTGCCAAGAAATTTAAATTATTAAAATATAGTTGTGCACAATAATCAGAATTAGGTCTTACCTTAAAATACTCATCCCCTAATTCAGATGGCAATTGAGAGTTTATGGATAGCCAGTTGTTGTAATATAAACTACTATTTACTCCTTGATAATTAATTAAAAATTCTGGAAGACTGTAGTCTGGCGTAGAAAGCATATTGTTTTCAGAATTTAAATTATCATTTATTCCCTGGTTCCAATTGCCGATATCTGGATAAGAATAATTATTTGAATAATCAGCAAATGCATAGTCAATAAGCAGAGACTGTCCACTATATGCGGTATTTATATTATCTGGTGCTTGAACTCCCTGGCCAAAAACAAGCCTTCTTTTTGCTACAATATTAGAAACTTTATATGGATATATTCCTACACAATCTACCTCTATTGGAGATACGTCTTCATATGACCAGAAACCAAGCCATTCTTTTGTAGAGTTAAACTCTAAATCAGCAGTCTTATACGATAAAGATAATACTTCTTCTCCATTTATGTAAAGTTTTGAAGAGTTGTCTAAATACAAAATATGAACAAGCATTGGTCTTGTCCATTCTCCAATGTAATGTGACGCAGACTTGTTTCCTATCTTTAAAACTAAAAATGGACCGTCTACATACAAGCCACTATCGTTTACTAAACTTCCAAATATTTTTTTAGGCTCTGTAGCATTACAATTTATTCTTAGCCACATTTCAACTGTATATGTTCTATACTTTCCATTATCATTTAAAAATCCTTCAGATGGAAGAATTAAAGATGGTTTACCGTCGTTTGGAGTTATGACTGTGCAGTTTGCTGTACCGTAAACCATTGGTGCTCCAACATTTTTAGCAACAAGAGAGTTTTTCTTAATCAAGTAGTACCCAGTGTTTTCCTCTAAGCCATATGATCTTGCTGGATATCCATACTCAGTTTCATTAAATATTCCAGTAGGTATTTGTACTGGAGTAATTCCTAAAGATGTTGATGCAAACTCTTCTGACCATTGCCCAAGTGTTAAGCCATTTACTAAGACTGTGTTTTCTTCAGAATCAGAATATCCTCCAAGGAAGTTTGCTTTAAATACTAATCTCATTTCACCGCTAATATTTGGTACAGTAAAGGAATTAGAAAGAAACATCCACTTTTCCATTATTGTCGTATTAAATATTTTTGTCTTTTTTACCCAATCACCTAATGGGACATCGTAATATTCGTAACCAATTTCATAACCTGTTATATAAGCGCTAGTTGAATATACCCATACGCCTATAGAAAAAGTTCCTAAGTCTTTATTTATATCAGAGAAGTCTAAGATGCTTGAACTAACACATGAAAACGAACCACTATCAGATGATATTACGTTTCCAGATATTTTAGTTACACTAGAGTTTGTAAATGGTTCTCCAATTACACCCAACGCCTCTTGAACGGAGCATCCTTCTGTAGCCCAACTATAAATGTTTCTATCAGCATCAGATATTAGTGATAAATAATCAGCGCTATCATCTAACGACCAAAGGGCAATTGGATGTTCTGCGAAGGCTTTTTCTGCATAGAGATTAGATTGGATAGACATTATGAGTCTATTTTATCATACTACGAGATTTTTATTTCGCAAGCATCTGTAGTACAGTACATTTCGCCCTGTGCCTCCAGATTTTCTACTCCGTCATAAATAGCAGACCAATCAATCTTTTTGATCTCTCCAATATAACTGTCATATTCTTCTTTAGTTATTTGTGTGTATGGCTGCTGCGGATATGTGTGATTTCCCATAGGCAAGAATGAAACAGCCTTTAGTTGTCCTTCGTACATATGTAAGGCAGGCGCTACATGCTTTGATTCAGTTTCTTTGTCAAATGAAAGCGTTACGGAAACGCCATTGTCTGACCAGTATTTCTGAGCAGTAGCAGCAAGCGCAATCTTCTCAAATAATGTAACATCCTTTTCAGATCTTGGATGTCCAGAGTGAACTGGGAAATAAACGACAGTTGTATTCGCAGATACAAGGTCAGCCTCCATCTTATATCCAGCAGCCTTGAACAAGTGAATCATTGGGTCGGTATTCCCAAAACGAATTGCTCTCAAGAAATAGTCTCCGCCTGGTGCCCAGTGCACTCCTGGAGTTGCGCCAGAAAGAATTGATACAGACCCTGATGGCTTAACAGTTGTGACTCTAATGGACTCACGAACGCATAGCCATTCAGAATAAGAATGATCATATTTACGAATAGTGTTGTAACCTTCGTCCATCCATTCACGCACAACAGGTAAGCCAAATTTGTCTGAGAATGATGCTATACCTGTAAGTGATGTACCAATACGACGATTACGTTGCATAATTCCATTTGTCTGTTGCCAGTGTGTAGGAATCAATGTTACAGTCTTGCCATAGAGGTAGGCAAACTTAAGGGTGCGTAGAAAGTCTTCCTTGGATTCATGACGATTTAAATGTACCTCGACCAAGGTGCATAGTTCGTATGATTCCAATGGCTGCTCTGCACAAGGATTGAATCCCATTACACGGTAATCTTTACCATCTGGTGCATCCTTAAGTCTGCCATAGTTTCTAGCAACGTCAAGCCAAATAAATCCTGGCTCTCCGTTATCAACGATTAGGTCTACGTAGTCTTCGTATCTTGTACCTACCGTCGCAGAAATAGAATTGTTAGACATCCATGCCCAACCTGGGTTTTCTGGATCAAATGAGTTACGATCTGGAAAAACCTCAGCATTCTTTAAATTCATAAAATCTTTATCTTCTGATCCACCCAAAGCCAATGTGGCAGATCGTCTAACATTTCCTGATACTACACAGGTACCAATCAGGTTAACGATATCTACAATTGCCCTTGAGTCAAGTGTTTCTCCCGCTCTACCGCCGATTACAGACCTGATCTGCTTATGCAACTGTATAAGTGGTGCAGGTCCGCTTGCTGTACCGCCAAAACCCTTGATAGGCGCTCCTAGAGGCCTAATTAGGTCATAGTTAAACTCTTGGATATACATGTTAGGCTTTAAAAATGAATTAATTAATAATCTAACAGACTCTACCCAACCCTCACGAGTATCTGGTATTTCGTATACCTGTGCTGGCTCTGTTGGTTCATAAATAGGAAGTTTCTTCTCCCCGCCCAAAGTATCAAAACCTACACCTACACCCATCATGAGAGCATCCATTACCCAGCCAAACAACTGTCCTGGGTCATTACGATCAATATCTTTAGTCGATACCATAGCGCAGTTTTGAAGTGCTGCAGAGTTCTTTTTCTCCATTGTTAAGGCTGTTCCAAAAGACCATAGCCCTCTTCCTGGAGGTGTCCACTTAAGTTCAAATAAACGCTGGTATGCTTCTTTTGCAGATGACTGAGCCTTATAGTCATTCCAAGGTAGTCTGTTTTCTTTTGCGTGATTCTTCTGGGCTGAGTACATACCCTCGATTACTCTACGACAAACCTCATGCCATCTTTCCTTGGTACCATCTTCCTTCATACGGGAGTAGGTACGGATAAATGTAATCTCTCCTAATGAATTGCCACCAGCATCTGTAAAGCCAAATGGTGGTTCCTTTGTTTTATACTCGTTTATGAACTCTTCAGACAAACGAAAACTAAAAAAATCAGACATGTATTTCTCCTAATTGAAAACTCTAATTGCTTAAGTATACCAGAGTTTTTGTTTTTACAAAACTCTAATGTTATTATTGAGGTTTATAGTTTTAGTGAATCCAGTGTTGTGGAACCATATACTTATAACCACTCTTAACTAAGTGTGCTGTGTGATGATAAGGTGGGGATGGTGGAAAAACAATAACACTTCCTGCTTTTGGCTTGACAAAAAATGTAAAAGAGTTTGGATCATTCTTTGCAATTTCCATATCTGGATTTGGTCCACCAGAAGAGATTGGTCCATCAAAGGGTTTACCGCCATAGGATATTGGAGCATCTGGTGACTTTATCGTAAATGATATTTCTCCACCCTCGTAATCATCATTCAAATACATAACAAAAGATACCTTTAATCTATCATCACCCTCTTGTTGATCAAAGTGTGCACCCATAAATGTACCAGCCTGATACTTTTTAATAGGGTACATTGGGAATAGTTTTGGTTCATCTGTTATACCCTGAGCCTTAGCATAATCTCTTGCTACATCATCAAAGGCCTTTTGTAAAGTCTTGTAAATATAGTCATTTTTTTCATTTTCGCCTTCTGAAGGAGCAATAGTCTTGTCTGTTCCATACACATAATGTTGACCGCTACATGTAGCCCATTCGCCCCACTCATCGGCATTATCTTTTTCAATTGCCTCAACGAGTTTCTTTGGGTCCTCAATTACATTTGTGTAATAGTAAACCTTTTCCTCTAATATTTCTAGATCCATTATGACTCCTTTAGTATTTGTTGTTTTCGTAAAAGCCTTTAACTTTAATAAAACCAACCAAAACATATCTGATTGGTCCTGCACCTACATGTCTAACTCCATGCTCGTACTCCTCATTTCCTGGAAATATAAGTAGATCTCCTGGCTTTGGTCTTAAGTCTGAGTTCTCCTTGTTCATAAAGAAAAGAGTTCCATCCACATAGTCATCATTGATATATAGTATGGCAGCATATCTAATTGATGGGTCGGTATGTTGATCTGTATGTGATTTTAATTGAACACCTTCTTGCATTCTTTGTAATGTAGCAAAGCCAGTTAATTCTAAGTCTGAATTATTAATTTCAATTAACTTATGCATCTTGGCTTGTAGTTGACGAGATGCTGGACTGTGACTAATGTCAAGATTTTTATCATCCCAATCTTTTGTAATTTCATATTTGCCCTCGGCAACTAAATTTTCTACATCGTCTCTACCAAATTTTTCCATACAAAATCTTTTAAGACTTTCTCTATATGCCTTAAACCAAGTTTCATTTGGTGTTGTTTCAATAATGTCAAGCATCATTTTTAATTCATCTTGAGATGCAAAGTTGCGGACAACAAGAACTTCTCCAAGAACCTGTTCTGTCTCAAATCCTTCATCTTTAAGTTCTTGCTCTAAAAATAACATATTAATCTTCCACCTTGTACTGATTGCCTTCTTGATCTATTTTATATCCTTTTTTCAATAATTCTTGCCATTCGGCTCTTTCAACTTCTTGCTTTGCTCTTGTTTCTTTCATTTCTTCTGCCCAAGCATCTCTTAGTTCTTGTGGGTATGCATCTTCTTCACGATCATCCCAAAAAGAACCTATTGTATACCTGGTTCCGCTTTGTATTAAGGTTACTTCATGCATATTGTTAAATCCCCCATCAAAGGCAGCAAGCATTCCCACTTTAGGCTTTATGGTTATTTGTTGATCTGGAAAATTTAAAAGTCCACCCTCAAAAGTATCGTTTAAATATAAAAATGCAGCATATCTACTTCTAGTAAATGCTCCAGAATGTCCATGCTCATCGGTATTATCAGAATGCTTCCTAGCATAAGCACCTGGCTCCCACTTCTGAGTATGATACCCAATTTGAGAAATTATATTTGGGTCTAAGTCATGAACACTTGCAACGGCATCTATAATACCTTTTTTAATTTGTGTAAAAATATCAGAAGGTAAACCTTCAGCAATTACGTGTTCGTCATTGTCTTGAGGAAGAACAGATGAATAGGATTCATAAAAAGATATTGGCATCCAATTAATTGTACCTAACTCTGCATGCTTATCTAATACTTTTATAAGTTTAGTAGATGTTTCTACATCAATAAAATTTTCATAAACTACTATATCTTTAGTTATTCTATTTTTATTATTTAAGTTCAATTTTCTCTACTCCCTCTTTGCTTATTTTTACTTTATTTGGGTTATTTTTTCTATATTCATTGCACAAATCTTCATATACTGAAGGCCAATTACTATCAAATTCTTTTTCTTTGCTTTTCCACTCTTCTGATGGACCTTCGTACTTTAACCAAAAAGATCTAGATATATATTTTTTATTTTTAGAAACAGCCCCTGCTGCATGCAAGAACACTTGTCCATTATCAGTAAGATAGTCTGGATGACCTGATGGAAAAATTACAATATCTCCTTTTTTAGGAGTATATTTCATTTGCTTATTATTTACATAAAATACAAGTTCTCCACCTTCGTAATCATCATTATGATAAACCAAAGTACTAAAAACAAATTTATATCCTGGACTTTTAATTGGCTCTCTTACGTAATCAGAATGATAAGTCATGGCATAGCCATTACTAAATGCCTCTGGTCCAGCAGACCCCTGAAAATCATTTGATATATCATAAGAGCAAAGTTGAAAACCTCCCCATTTCCATAATTTATTTTCTTCATATAATTCATTAAGATCAATATCTATACTATATCTTGTAATATAGTCTTTGTTTGCTATATATATACTTTTTTCAATTTCTAGCCACATGTCATACTGTTCTGATTCTATTCCCTCTAAATTATTTTTTTTGTAAATAACCTCATATCCATTTTCATTAATATTAATTAGTTGTGGTGATTGACCTACATACCTTCCAAAAGTGCTCCAATTTCCCCATTTTAAAAAATTTGTATCGTTTAATTCTGATTTTTTTATAATTTCTATATTTTTATCTATATCTTCAAATAAACCCTGATAAAGCATTATGTATGGGTATAATTCTTTTGCAATAAAGTTATTATTCATGATTTCTCCTTATACCATTTTCTGGATCCCATGCTTTAATTGACTCATCATCTGGAAAAATTCTGTGATACTTTTTATTAAAATCTGGCTTCACTTCTCCAGTATGCTCTAGAATTTCCCAGAAGAACGGACAAGTATATCGGACTCCGTTTTTAATTTTAGTAACTCCGTGAACATAGTTCATGTCTCCTGGGAAAAAGTATGCGGATCCACGCTTTGGCTTAAATTGTATTCCTTGATTTGGAAAATATAATTCTCCGCCTTCGTAATCGTCATTGATATAAAATAAACTTGCTATATCATAATTTGGAAAATCATTTGGAGTTCCAGCATCTGGTCCAGAGTGTAACTCTTTGTCAGCGTGAGGCATTTGGAATTGTCCTGGATTCCACTTTACAATTGTTTGTCCTGTAGGCTGAACCTTTACATTAAAAAATTTTTCAATTACTGGTTGTAATTTATTGAATAAGCCTACTATGACTGGAACAATTGCTGGATCATTTTGATTGAGAGATGGGGCACTTGCAACTCTATCTTTCCAATATTCTGCATCATAAATCACAGTTCCGTTTTCATTTTTATGACTTTCGGTAACGTCCCAAATAGTTATGCTTCGTGCTGCCTTGTCTAAAAAGTCAACTTCTTCTTGGGTCATAAAATTTTCTAATTCAATTATATTTTCTGGTCCGCTTCCAAAAAAACCCGAAGGAGTGCTCGATGGCTTTCTAAATACTGTTACTGCATCTTCTGGCTTCATAATAACAATTATATCACAGGATACTATCCCTGGATTATTGACTTTATCCCTAAACTATCAAAGAATCGCTCAATATTAAATCTCCAGTTATCTTTACCAAAAGAAGTGCCTATTTTATTACATAAAATTTCAAAATCTTTTTCAGGTAATTTATCTTTGATTTGTAATAATGCATTGGTAACATCTATATAATTTTGTCTAACAAACGAAGGATCCCCAGCCTGATTTCTTTTTAATACTTTTGTATTTACTTTTCCTGATGGCTCATACAAAGACACAGTGAGGTAGGACTTAGCAAATCCAGCATCCTTATACATCTCATATCCAGATACCGCATCAACAACATTGTCATAGGAAATGATAGATCTAACTGGAGATTCTCCGTCTCTTGATACAGTAATAATATAATGATTTATTTTTTGTGCTTTTGCATTAGCAATGTATTCATTTACTATATCTGTATGGTTTGGTTTTAGTTGATCACTCATTAAAATCCCGACTTGTCTACTACATTTAACTTTAAAGTTTTAACTTCATGAGATCCTACAGAGTTTCCATTTTCATCTACCGCTTCACGATACCAATCTGTCCACTGACCAGATGAATTTACAATCTGTGCTGCATTGCCATAATTAATATTGGCCTGTTCTCTTTTTCGGTCTGGATCATTATAAGCCACAATCTCAATAGTTGTATTATTAAGATTAGTTAAAGAAATAGGTATAATTGTCGCAATTGGTGTTCCAGATTTTATGACAACTTGTTGATTTGCCTTTTTTGCTTTAAGTGCTAAAGGCAATGGATTATCGTAAAAAGAGGTACTGATTAAATTAGACATTGTTTCAAAATCATCATTAAAATAATTAACTGGATTAATAGTCAAAATACTTATATCTGGGTCAGTTCTAAAAATTAAAGAAGTGTTAAGACTTATTGATGACTGTCCTCTACCAGAATAAGAACTTGTTGGGCTAGTAATTTTAACATGTTGATCTGTTTGATCATTAATTCCATCCCAAAAAAATACTATATCTTCTTTGCAAGAAAGGTTCCACCCAACTACATTTGCTTGTGTAACAGGAAAACATCTATATGCATGTTTTTCAGATGTTAAATCCATCCAGTCTCTTTTAATAGACATTGGCTGAATGTCAAAATTACATCCATGTAGTTTTTCAACTGAAATGTTTAACATTATTCATCTGCCCATTTTGGATCATACATGTCTGGAGTATGATACTTTCTACTATAGTCTAGCATTGTTACAATAGAATACTTAGTGCCAGAGTGTACTGGCATTGCTTGATGTGGGTACATAAAGTTTGAAGGGAATACATATAAATCTCCTGCCTTTGGCTTTATGTTTAAATTTTGTAATCTAAAGTATAGTTCTCCACCATCATAATCATCATTTACGTATGCTACAAGAGATACTGTACAGTTATATGAAAATCCATGATCATGATGTTCTTTAAAGTGTTGTCCTGGACCATATTTAATAAAGTTAAATGATTCCCAATATTTTAATGGCATAATATTATAATCTCTACGATAATCATCTACTGCTGGAGCCTGCACATCATAAACATCTTGCCATAATTGTTGAAGCAAAAGTGAGTCTTGACTTTTATCATTTTCGATATCTGTTTTTTTAAATTTGAAATCATAACAATCACGATATTCTGGCATTAACTGTTTATACCCTACATATGCTGGTAGCCAGTGATAAGGCTTTCCTTCTGGAGATAAATCACCCCATGGTGCTGGTGAACCCAAAATGTTTTCTAATCTTTCTATGATGTTTAATTCTGGCTTAATTACATTTCTATAGCAAGTAATTCCAAACCCCAGTGTTTCCTTATCTGTCCAGGTTGACATGATATCTCCTTTTACCTATACTCTCTTCTTGTCCAAACTTTATCTTTATATACCCCGCCATCTGGCTGGCGATAAATATTTGCGTTGTCTACTATTTTAGCATATATGCTTGATGAATCTAATATCTCAATTTCATGCTCCCAGTTTTCTCTTTTAAATGGAAGTACCTGTAGATATGGAGTTCCTGCTGGAATAGTTCCTTCCCATCCCTCAATAATAAAAAATGGAAAACTACCAAGTAATTCAACCTTATCTGAGTCAACTACTCCCGTAGTATTCATAAAAGGTAGGTCAAATCTATTCATTGGTGTCATGAAGAGAGCACTATATCCATCTGGTAACTTCATTCCCCAGTCTGGCATCCAGGCAAAGTGATCTTTATAATATCCTTGCGGATGTTCAAATTGTGGCATGGCTGGCCTAAATGTACAAAAATCTTTATACATTGGACTATCTATTATAAAATCTAAAGACCCTTTATTGTTTTTAGTAAATTTAATATCACATGGAGTTCTAAAAACATACCCAGTAATAAAAGCATCCATGATTGCTGGACATGCTTTCCATGTTGGAATCATTCCATAATCGTCTATAGTTCCAGGTTTTGGAAATGGACAAACCTCTTTGGGCGCTTTATAGTATTCTCCATTTATTGGATTTTTGGCAAACCTATCTGCATCCTTATACCATTGTGGTATTTCTTTTTGTGTAGGTGTTGGAGCAGATTTACTTTCTTTTGTTAACCACGGGCGGTATGACTTAAAGGATATTTTATTATACTCAGAAGCCATTTTTATGGCCTAACTCATTAATATCAGTCATGATAACGACACAATACTTTGTACCGCTCTTCATTGGAAGAGATGCATGCTCATAAATGTAGTTAGATGGGAATACAGCAATATCTCCAACCTTCGGTGTAAGAGTATAGCCGTCTAATCTTGGAAATTGTATTTCTCCGCCTTCATAATCGTCATTGATATAGATAACAGCAGAAACAGTTGCATTATATGCTGGACCGTGGTCTGCGTGGATATTAAAGTGTTTTCCTTCGCCTTCATACTTTACAAAGTTAAAAGCCTCATAATAAATTACATTGATGCCCCAATATCTTGCATAATCATCTATACAAAACTTTAACTTTTGATAAATTTCTTCGTGTAGATCAATAAGTTCGCCATTAAATTCATTTCTAGGGCCAAGATTTTCTTGTTTATATTTAAAGTCTACAGCATCTCTTGCTTTTTTTATTGGTGTTGTAGAATTTGTCACTTGTGCCTCTGACCACTTATATTTTTTTGTTCCGTCTAAATTTGATTCAAGTATATTAATATATCTATCTGCATCATCTTTATTAAAAACATTTCTATAAACATTTAAGCCAAGTCCTGGATTTTCTACAACTATACCATTCGGCAATGTTTTTGTTGGATACCTATTTGATGCTGTTTCTGAACGATCTTTTGTAAACCAGGGATTCTGGTTTTCATCATAAATTTCCATACATCTAACCTTTCAAAGTTAAAGTTATTCTGGTGTATTAAAGGAGGTTCCGTCCCAAGTATATGTTTGTCCAATAACTACACTTTGAGTTGATGGAACTTTTACCATAGACATACCTGTGGCTAATGCTGCACGAAACATTTCTGCTTTTGGAGTATCAACTGCTGCTGCGATTCTTGCAACAACCACATTATTAGATAAAAATGCATATAGGTCAAAAGAATCTAATTGTTCTTGTGTTGCTTCTAATAATTTTGGACCAGCAACTCCTCCAGAAAATGAAGATCCATTCCATGTTGCTCCATATAAGGCTGTTTGCTTGTGTAAGTTTGCGTCGATTGCTGTAATAGGTAGTCCAGTTTCATAGGCTGCATCAAGATCATCCATAAATTTTTGAACAGGCTTATGAAAAGTTGCAATAACATCATATAGGTTATCGTTTATATTTACTAATACTGCGTACATTAATAATCTCCTTTAGTACTTTTATTATAGCACATGTTATTTAATGAGGGCATATTTTTATATACCCTCACTAACTTTAACAAGCACATGCTCTTCCTGGGCAACATACTGAACATCTCCAGCAATATCCACAACTACATCCGCCGAATGTTGGGAAGAACGGTGGGAAGAATGGGAAGTAAGGGAAGAATGGGAAGAACGGTGGGAAGAATGGGAAGTAAGGGAAGTAAGGGAAGAACGGTGGGAAGAATGGGAAGTAAGGGAAGTAAGGGAAGAACGGTGGGAAGAATGGGAAGTAAGGGAAGAATGGGAAGAACGGTGGGAAGAATGGGAAGTAAGGGAAGAATGGGAAAAACGGTGGGAAGAATGGGAAGAATGGAAAGAATGGGAAAAACGGCGGGAAGAACGGGAAGAATGGTGGCGTAGTAGTAACTGATCCAGTAGTAGCACCTGCACCTGTACCATTAGCATTAATAGCAACAATTGTATATGTCTGTGATCCTGGACTTACTCCTGGGTCATTTGCAGCATAAGATGATGCAGAACCAGAAATACCAGTATAACTTGATCCATCCGAACCTGTAATAGTGTAAGATGTAATTGCAGATCCACCATTTGATGGCGCTGTCCAAGAAATTGTATTAGTGTTTGCTGATGTTGCTGATGCACTTACTCCAGTTGGTGTTCCTGGAACAGTGGTTACTGTTACTGCCGAAGAAGCAGACGATGCTGCTGATGTTCCAGAAGCATTGGTTGCTGTTACTGTAAATGTAGGAGTTGCTGCTGAGGCAATTCCAGTTACAACAATTGGAGATGATGCTCCAGTTGCTGTCTGACCAGTGCTTGCTGTGACTGTATAAGAGGTTGCTGGGGGAGATCCTGCTGGCAATTCAAAAGAAACTGATACCGCACCATTATTAAATGGACGATTTGTTCCTACGTTTGTGCCTCCAACATTAATTGGTGGCTTTGGCTCCAAGAAGTCATTTGCTGCTGCAGACTTTTTACCTACTTTTTTAGTTGCCATTATTTATTCCCCTTTTTCTTATAAATTACTTAAGATCTCCATAAACAACCCAGGTATTTGCTGCTCTCTTCAATAGAGTTGCAGATGACCATTGTGTACGTAGAGTTAATCCTGGAGTAGCGTTTACTGTTACTCCTGCGCCTGCTGCGATTGCAACTGCGCCTGTATTTGTCTGAAGAACATCGATAGAAGTTCCGACTGGGAAATTCAATGTTGAGTCTGCAGGAATTGTAACGTTTACTGCTGAACCACCAGTGTGAGAAACCTCAATAAGTGAGTCTCTTTCTGTTAATGCTCCAAGAGTATACGCTGCTGTCTTCTGAATAATTGGTGTGCGTGAAGGAACACCTTCCTTTGTCTGTGTACCGTCTGAGAATACTACGCCAGATGAAGGAGTTACTGTAGTTGCTTCAAGGGCACCTACTGCTAGAGCATCAAGAGATCCCTCTCCAAATGCTACAACTGTTGATGGCTCTGTTGAAACATCCTTAAATAACTTCCACTTAGCATCTGATACGTCTCTTACGATACCTGCATGCTTTGCTGACCCATCGTTATAAGCAACCACAAGACCAAGGTCAACTGTATTTGCTGTATTTTGATGAGCAAGTTGTACCATATTGTCTTCAATTGTGATAGATGTTGCTGATGCTGAGAAGTTAGTTCCGTTAACTGTAAAGTCTCCGTCTACTACAAGATTTCCGTCAACTTCTACGTTACCTGTAAAGTTTGCTCCTGCAAGAGAAGCCTTTGCATCAAGTGCTGTTTGTGTAGCAGTTGAAACTGGCTTATCAGCATCAGAAGTATTATCTACATTTCCAAGTCCAACCATGGACTTTGTAATACCTGATACAGTTCCTGTAAAGGTTGGTGATTCAAGGTCAGCCTTTGCAGCAAGACTTGTTGCAAGGCCATCAATCTTAGATTGTGCAATTGCTGCTGAAGCACTAATATCAGCGTTAACAATTGCTCCAGATGCGATCTTACCAGCAGTTACTGCACCATCTGCAATTTTAGCACTTGTTACAGAGTCTCCAGCAAGTTTATCTGCAGTTACGTTAGAGTCAACGATCTTTGCAGTTGTAACTGTATTATCTGTTGGTGTTCTTGTGTCTGATAAACGAGCATCATCTGTAAGAACAAGGTTTGCTGTATCTGCAATTCCGTGTACACTTGTTGTGTCTGTTCTATGAGTTTCAATATCTGATAACAATGCTAATTGAGATGTATCAGCAATACCGTGAACAGTAGTTGTGGCAAGTATGTGGGTCTGAAGATCAGAATCCATAGCCAGTGCTGATGTGTCAGCAATACCATGTACATTTAGTGTGGCATCATTGTGATTTTCTAATTGAGTGCCAACATATGATTGAGTTGCAAGTTCAGCAACATCTCCAATGCCGTGTACGTTTGTTGTTAATGCATTGTGGGATGCTACCGCACCATTGGCCGCATCACTTGATGTATCATCTACATACTTTTTGCTTGCAGCGTGGTCAACATTTAATGGGAGAACTGGAAGAGTTAGATGTCCTGTCATTGTGTCGCCAGACTTAGCAACTTTTTCTCCAACTAAACCAGTTATAGTTGCTGCAAAGTCTTGATCATTTGCAATAGCAACAGAAAGTTCATTTAGTGTATTTAATAGTTCTGGTGCTCCACCGATAATTGCATTTACTCTACCCTGAACGAATTCAGTAGTGGCAATTTTTGTTGTATTGTCAGTACCGTCTTGGGTAACTGCTATTGAGTTTGCACCTAAATCTGCTGCAGTTAATGTCTTATTTGTTAATTCTTGAGTACCTGTTAATGTAACAACAGTACTGTCAATGTCAAATTGATTTGTACCAGCATTCCAATCAATGCCATCGCCTGCAAGTGTTGACTGATCTACTTCAGCGTTAGAAACTGCATCTGCAACATCATCTAAAGTTGCAAGGTTTGCAGTATTAACAATTCCGTGAACATTTTGTGTAGCGTCTGTGTGTGTTGAGAGATTTGTTGCAACAGTAGTAATAAATGCTGGGTCGTCGCCAAGGGCTGCTGCTAGTTCGTTAAGTGTGTCTAGTACGCCTGGTGCACCATCAAGTATGGCATTTGCGTCTACGTAATAGTTTAAAGCAGACCATGCTGATGATCCGTTACCTATCTTAAATTTGCCTGTGTCGGTTTCAAAACCTATTTCACCTGCTGCTAAAATTGGATTTGCGCCTGTCCACTGTGATGCGGTTCCTCTGCGCTGTTGCATTCTTGTTGCCATTTATCTCTCCTTGTGGTATTTCTACCGTTTTATTTCTGTGCTAATTATAACATCAGTTTTAGTTGAAATTATCTACTGCACTACCGCCATCGTAAACCAAAGTCCACGAGTTAGTATTATAAGACCCTCCATCTACTGGAGAACCTTGTGGGTCATTAAAACTACCGCCAGTAACGAACTGAGATACTATGAAACCAGTTCCATCAATTGCGGTATCGTGAATATGCTGGGGTAGATTCAATGTGTCATCAATTGATGCCATTGTCATCCATGAACCAGAATAATAAACATTAACTCTTGATGTTAATGTATCAAACCATAAATCACCATCTTCTGGTGTAGAGGGAGCGGTAGATCCGACAACCATGCCACTAGCCAATGAATCAACATATGCCTTAGTAGCAGCATGTGTATCTAATGTAGGGGTTCCTACTGATACCGTTCCTCCGAACTCACCGCCACCAGTGACGATAAGTCCATTTTTAACCTTGAAGTCCTTGTTGACTGTTGCCAAGATTACCACTCCCTCTTTTGTTTAATTTTTTATGCTAATAATGTTCCAACAACAAGAACTGTAGAGTTGTTGTTTGCTGTTGTAACACGTAGACGAGCATTTGATGCATCGATATCTGCAGAAACAGATCCCAATGAACCATTTGTTCCAACCATTGCATATTCTGTAATGGCTATATTATTTGATGTATCCAGTGTCAAGATAACCTTTGAAACATCTGTGTGTGTTCCATATGCAATCTTAACAAGGAATTCTGCCGAACGATATGAAGCGTGTGGCCATGCAAATGCTGTGTGTGTACTTGCTGTTGGTACAGCATGTGTTGCAGCAACTTGCTTTGCTACAGAAGCAATATCTATCGCATCAAAGTCTGGAATAACTGCTTCAAGAGCAGAAACTGCACGAGCATCAGTGAAGTATAGATTTGTTGTTCCTTCTGCAAGATCGTCTGTATCAGAATCTGCAACACCGTTTTCTGCAGTGATTGTTAGATTGTCTGATCCATCCTTTGTAATTATGATATTTGTCTTTGTTGCATTTGCAAGAAGTGTTGCTGCCTCTGCCTTAGCACGAGCAGCAGTGTAGTAAAGGTTTGTACCTTCTTCAATGTCTGTTGTGGTAAGTGCATTGATTGCATTATTAATTGCAGCATTACGATCAGTTACTTCGTCAGCAACTAAACCATCGGCATAGAACTTTGCATTATTTTCTGCAGTAAGTGCTACGCCATCAGCATAGTTCTCATAAGCAGTTGTAATTGCAATTTCACGAGCATCTGTGTGTGCATTAGCAGTTGTAATTGCATCTGCTTCTGCTTGATCAGCATACGCCTGGTAAGCAGTTGTGATTGCTGTCTCACGGCCATCTGTGTAAGCGTTTGCTGCTGTTTCTGCTGCATCTGCTTCAGACTCTGCATAAGCACGAGTTGCTGTTACTGCTGTGTCAATTTCAAATGTTGTTCCGTCAAGTGTTAGACCATTTCCAGCAAGGTATGTTCCTTGTCCTGAGAACTGTGTCCAGTCTTGTCCAGCAAAAGTTGTAAGGTAGTGGTCAGACTGTACCCATGCTGTTGAAGCATAGTTATTACCTTCCATTACGAATACTGCTGCACCAACTAATTCTGATGCTGCATCAGCATCTGCTGGGCGGGATGCTACAAGTGTTGCACCTGAAGCAGAAAGTTCCCAGATACCATTTTCAGAATCTGTTGTTTGTCCTGTAAGAAGCAAACGATATCCAGCATCATTAATATCAAGTGGTGCGTGACCATCAATTACTGCACCGACAAAATCTCCTGCTACATTTACGTTAGATGTTGCAAGAAGATTTACTGCTGCCTTCCAGTTAAGACCAGATGAAAGTCCATCTGCATATGCCTTAGCATTATTTTCTGCAGTAAGTGCTGCTGCATCTGCATAGTTATTTGAACGAGTTACCTCAGCAGCGATTTCATTATCAGTGTAACCTTCTGCTGCTGAAATTGCTTCTGACTTAGCAGTTGCAATTGCATCATTCTTAGCAACAAGAATTCCTGCATCACGAGCAATTACTTCGTCAGAGATTTCTCCGTCTGTGTATTGCTGTGCTGCAAGTATTGCATCTGCCTCAGCATCTGCTGCTGCACCAATTGTATCCCACAAACCAGTGTTTGCAGTTACTGCTCTTGCATCTGTAAAATATTTATTTGATGCACCTTCTGAAAGGTCATCTGTGTCATGATTTGAAAGTGAAGAAACTGTACCAGTTACATCACCAGTTAAATCTGCTGTAATTGTTCCTGCAGCAAAGTTACCATTAGCATCACGCTTTACAACTTTGTTTGCTTCGTTTGCTGATGTGGCTGTTCCGCCAATCAGGTTGACGATATAGTTCTGATCGTCTGTTTTCTTTGTAAGAATGTCAAAATTGTCAACTGTTGCGGTTGTACCTTCAACGATGAGACCATTCTTTACTTTAAAGTCTTTGTTTACTACTGCCATCTTTTATCTCCTTGTTTACGCCTTAAGTCCAATTCGTGCATAACGAACTGTGACTGGCTTAATTGCTGGGTCTGGTGTAACAGTTAACGAAACTGTATTTCCAACCCTAGAGACGCTAACGGTGCCAATATTCCCATCATTGTCTATCGTGCCATACTCAGAGACGCTTACATTTGTACCGTCCACCAAGATGGTCAACTCTGTTGCGTAGAATTTATTGTCTCCTGCAGTTACCTTTGCAATAGAAACAATATACTTAACCATGCGCCACTCTGTGGCATCAAAGTTATCAATTATTGTGGCATTTTCAATACCATAAATTGTATTTTCATTATTACCCATTGATCCAAGATCTGTCGAACGGGCTGAGGTTGAATCAATTAAATCTTCGTAGTCCTGTTGTGTAGGACGATCACCAGTTTGAAACTTGGTCTTTAGTGTTGGGATTGAGATTTTTGCCATGTGCTTATTATAACTCCCTTTTTATATTTTAAAGAATCCAGTTACTAAAACCAATAACTTGTAATGGAATTGGTGGGGGATTAGAAGCGCTGTATCCTTCAATTTGTATAGATTTAAATCTTACCCTAAATGGCAAGTCATGTTTAATTGTAACTGTTGGGTTAATTAGTGTTATTTGTTTTACAGAGTAGTCAATTGGCTTTATATATTTGGTTTTATGTTGTACGTTTGATAATGTTGCTCTTGCCATTAATCAGTTACATCTTCAAGAATCTTCATGCTACCCTGGGCAACTGTCCAGACTCTTGTAGCATCAGATAATTGAATATCAAAGATGTCTCCTGTTTGTAAAATAAAAGATTCTGAAGAAGTTAGCCAAACAGTAAACTCTCCAACCAAATCATCTGCGTCTGCTTGTGGGTTTAATTCCATGATCAGTGTTGCATCATCAGTAATAACGCCAAGGTCTGATGCATTGTTAGGTCTTTTAATTTTCATGTTAATGTTCCAGTCTGGAATGATTAATGGTTGTCCTGCATCATCAACAACATAAACCTTAAAACCAGATGTGTCTCCACGAACTACAGTCCAGATAACTGTTGGTGGTTTTTCACCTATATCATATGAAGAAGCGGATCCACGAAAATTTGCCATGTGTTGATTATATCATATTAGGCTAATCCAGCCTTTAATGCTCCCCATGTACCGTTGCCTTTTGCCTCAACAATAATTACACCATTTGTTGTATGTGCATAGCCAACAATTCCCACTGCACCTGAACCTTCTGCTGGCCTTATCTTTGTCAAACCACCGTCTGGTCTGCCAACGTATAGAACATCTCCTGTAACAAACGATGATGTATTTACATTTGCAAGAACTCCAGCAACAACAACTTTTCCAATTGAATTGTTATTTAGTGATGTTTTTAATAAACCTAATACTGGCTTTACTGAGCCAGATGACCATAAATCTTCTGTATAATGTTTTATTCCAGGAACGGTATCTGAATAGTTAAATATATAAACTGGGGTGCCTGCAGGTAATGTCAAACCACTAACATTTTTAACATCTATTTGTATAATTGAAACATCTATAGACTCTAGTGATTCTTTTACGTCTCCCGCCAATTGTTCTAGGTCTCCATGTACATTTACTGGATCTGTAGACCTTGGAAATGCTATCTGAAATTGACCTGATGTCTGATTAGTTGCCATAATATACTTATTATACCACTTTTAACATATTTGACATGGGTCTGAAATTCATGTTATACTAGGAAGTAATATGACACCCTTTAACAAGGTGTCATTATGTTTCTAAGGAGGAAACTATGATTACTTTTATGAATAATAATAAGAACATCATTGGCACACTCAGCATATTGGCTATGTTCTCCGTTTGGTCAAACGTGGCTAATGCTTCTGAAAACCGATTAGACGATAGTAAAACTGTCGTGCTTGAAGAGACTATTGAGGCCACGGAAGTGGCCAAAAGTGTTTCTAAGGCTAAAGAAGATCAGTTAGAAAAATACAAAAATGCTGTAAATCTATCTGACAAAGACCTCAAGCATCTACTTCATTTAGTAGGTTTTGAAGGTCAAAATCTAAGGGAGGCTTGGGCTATTGCTAAGAAAGAATCTGGCGGTAGACCAATGGCATTAAACCTTAGCAAAAGAACTGGAGATAGTTCTTATGGCTTATTTCAAATAAATATGATTGGCGACCTTGGTCCTGAACGTAGAGATAAGTTTAAGTTAGAATCAAACTATGAGTTATTTAATCCAGTATTAAATGCTCAAGTTGCATTCCACATGTCAAATGGTGGAGAGAATTGGATTGCCTGGAAGGGTATTACTCCAAGAACAAAGCAACTAATGGGTGGGTTCCCACAATAAAATACCAGATGGATCCAAGGCTGCTACCTTATTCTTAAAGTGGTTATGCCTTGGGTCCATTCCCTTTTTTGCAGGCATTCCAATAACGCTATTGGTAGACAAAAGTCCAGCAGACTGACTAAATGCAGAATTTCCAACTATCAAAACTTTAGCAGTTAACATAAAAATAAATGAACTATAAGTATCCATGTCATTTCTTATTATCAGATTTGGGTATGCCATTTTAAGTAAATCAAAATTAATACTAGTGTGTGGATACTCTCCAGATTCATTTTGATATAAGTGTGGCTGTCTCCACATACGCTCTTGGTCATGGCCTTTTGGAGCAAAAGTACTATTATCAGAGTCAGTACAAATAATAACATTTGGGTTATCCATTTTACATTTATCTATAATTTCTGGTATTTGTAATAAGACCTTTTCATAAAATTCATCCTCTACATACCTTGGATTTTCTGGTATAGCATTTCCTCTTCTAATGTGAATAACAATAGAGTTATGAGTCTCATCACTAAATTTATTAAAATGTACTGCTTCTTTTAAAAAATAAATATCATCATTTGTAGTTGCAAAGCCTGGGGCATTAGCACCTGCGCCAACATTTTTGCACAAACTTTTATATGGTATAGAATCAAAATTAATATTTTTCCACGGATTATATAAAACATTATTAAACTTATCCATTAAATCTTTATACTTTGGATCATCTTCACCGTCAATGCCGTCAGATTTATGTATTAAGAACCAATCTATTGGTGTGTCTTTAAATATTTTTTTGTGGTACTTAGCATATGACATAGCATATATTTTTTTCCATAACATTGCACCTAAGCCGTCCATGGTTTTAAATTCTTTAACAATGTCCGTCATAGCCAACCTCTAGACATTAATTCATTATAATACATATCTTTCCAATGCAGTTGTCTGTGTATACCAGGATGTGGCCTATTTGATCCTGGACCCCATGGCCCTGCAAATTTATGATAGTCATATGCCATATCAAAAATATCTTGGTATCTATCAAAATATTCTTTATGACATTGTATAGAGTCCCAATCTATCATCTTATATTGTGGTAATAACTTATCTGTTGTATCTCCTTCAATCGTAAATTCAAAATTTGTAGGAAACTGTGTTCTAGTTGTATCCATAAAATAATTTTTAAAATTATTTTTTAAAAATGTTTCATTAGAATCTGTCAATGCATTTGACCATGTACTCCACATAAGTTTAATGCCTTGTGAGTTACAAAATGTTTCTAGCATTTTTATATGATCTAAATTTTGATAGTAGACCCATTCGTAAGGTAATATTTCTTGATAATTCCATGGTGCAGTAACTTTAGTTTTCTTTGATGAGTAGTTAATGTACCAATCTTGCATATATTCTGCATCTGGAGATACAAAATAAAATCTTTCAAAATTTGCAAAATTACAAATAACGATTTCTGGAATATATTCATACTTATTTATTAATCCAAAAAAACTAGAAACTAATTTGTTTATTGCTGCCCCACTATATGATATATTTCCTATTAAATATTTATCATATCCTAATTCTTCTTGCAATAAGTTAGACCACCTTAAACTTTCTGGAAGACCTTGACCTAAAGTTAAAGAACAACCCAAAGCAATTATGTTAGGCTTTTGTGCAAAGTCTATAGATCTTAGGCCATCCTCATTCCATTGATAACTATATTCTGGCCTAGGTATTTCTGCGTGTGCTGCAATGATTGGATCATTTACTTTGTAATTTCTGTTTTTATTATTTTTATTATATCCAGTATGTGGTATTGGACCAGGGATATATAAATTATCAAACATAAAAACTAGTATATCAGATTAGACTTTTTTATCTTTCTGTGTTTTTTCCACATTCTATACTTTAAAATTAATCTTTTTATCATTTTAACTTAGACTCCTGCCACTCTCTCCACCACATTTTTCTACCGTTGTCTAGTGGATATCCATTCCAAGAATATGGGAGTGCTGTTGCTTTTGGCGGATTGTCAAAAAAGTCCCACGTCTCCACACCTCTTTGATTGCGTACTCTGTGTATGTAGCCTGAATAAGTGCTTCCAGATGTACCAACAAAATTTATAGAATCATGCAAAACCAAGTTACAAATTAAACCAAAAATAACCTCATCTTGAAACGGTAAGGACATAAACTCATCTCTAAAATTATTGACTATATATTCATCAAGCAATATAAATCTATGCTTATTATCTTGTATCATTTTATTTCCTGGTTCACAGGTAGAAACAACTATTGGAAATCCATTATTTTCATATCTATTTAGCCAAGACTCAAACATATCTTGTGTAGTATTAAACATTTTAATATGATCTGAAAGTCTTAAATGCATCCCCTGAAAAGATCCCAAAGAATTAGATATTTTTTTTGCTAAGTCAACATATACATCTTTAAATCTTACAGACTTCAGGGCGTTATCTAGTTGTGAACTCCTATTATAGAAAAATCTACTATACCATCCAAGTGTTTTTTTAAGATGAACATTTTTGTCTAATGGAATTCGTTGTCTTCCTTCAGCAAACAATAATTCATTTTCAGATACTTCATTTTCTGCACTATAATAATATCCACTAAGAGTGTCATCAATTACAAACTCTTCTTGTTTAAAAAAATCAATCTTTGTATCTATAAAAGTTAGATTTTCATTAAAGTTCATTAAATCTAAAAGGTGTGGAAATTGATCTGGATTTGTAAAATTTTTTCTTTGTTCATTATGCCATCTGCTTGGTGTAAAAATTGGAACATTTCTAGAGTTATATAGATCGTCTCCTGTATTACTTACATAGTGAACAATCAAATCTTTTTTTGTTTCATGTGCAAGTCCTACAGCCAACTCTAAACTCATAACCTGATTTATCATTCCTGTAGGGTTATATAATTGAAAAAAAATTTTATTTGACATTATTAATTTGACTGCTTATCCATTTGTATGTTTCGCTAATTCCATACTCTAAATCTTCGCTTGGTCTATATCCTAAAACCTTTGTTATTAAATCATTATGAGATGTTCTAGCATGTACCCCTAATGGTCCAGCAACATACTTCTTGTTAAGTTTTTTGTTAGCAATACTACAAACTATATCTACTAACTCATTAATAGAAACATTTCTTTCAGACCCTATGTTTATTGGCTCAAAGTAATTTTCTTCTCTATAAAAATCTACTGTAGCCTTAACCGCTTCATCGATATATAAGAATGAACGATGTTGCTCTCCGTTACCCCAGATTTCTATTTCATCTGTTGCTTTTGCTACCTTACGACAAATTGCTGCTGGTGCTTTTTCTTTACCGCCATCCCATGTACCATATGGTCCATATACGTTGTGGTATCTTGCTATCTTATTTTTCATACCATAATTTCTATTATATGCAAGATAGAGGCGTTCACTAAATAATTTTTCCCAGCCGTACTCTGTATCTGGTGCTGCTGGATAAACAGTATCTTCACGGGTATTTATTGAGCCTGGATCCATTTGATTATATTCTGGATATACACAAGCAGTAGATGAAAAGAATACAGATCTAATCCCCACCTGTTCTGCTCTTTTTAAAACATTAACATTTATTAATATTGAGTTGCCCATAACTTCGGCATCATTGTCTCCAGAGTTAATATATCCTGCTCCACCCATATCTGCAGCAAGTTGATAAACCTCATCAAATCTTTTGTTTAAAACTTTTTCTACAATCTCTTTATTTCTTAAATCACCTATAATGAAATCATCAGCATAACTATTCCAGTACTCTGGATATTTAAGATCTACTCCACGAACCCAAAAACCTTCTTCTTTTAATTTTTTAACAAGATGACTCCCAATAAAGCCACCTGCTCCAAGCACTAGTGCTGTTTTTGATTCCATTGTTCCTCCGTTATGTTTTTACGAATTACATCTAAATACCCTGGACCCTTTTGTACCCACCAGTGATCTGGTTCAACAAAATGAAAGAATATCATTGCTACATTTCCAGATTCTGGGTTAGGAAACTTTTCTCTCCAATGCAATTGATCATTTCCATAATATGCAAGGGCTTGATTTGGATATAAAGTGTATCCTTTATCTATTACAAATAAATCCCATGGCTCTGTTTGGTAAACACAAAAATCTATTGTATATGTGCAAGCATTATCGTCTTTATGCTTATATAGACTTGCTTGCTCACCCTCATAATGTGCAAAAAGAGAGTATGATGGAATAAGAGTTTCACTATTAAATTGTTTCCTTGCTATAGGTATTAGTTTTTCTGCATAAGAGTCTATCAGTGAATCATTAAAGCAATACCTTCCAAATCCAGCAGAATAGTCTTGTGGATTTTTTGGTTTATTTTTTAAATAATTGCTAAGTTCATAATATTCTTCGTCAGAAAAAACTTTATCCATAATAACTGGATCTTTAATATCTATCATCTTAACCAACTTACTACTGCATATCTTGTTCCACTTGTTACTGGTAATACTGAGTGGTTATAAACATATGTTGATGGAAAAATAATCAATTCATTTTTTTGTGGTTTATGGCTTACATTAAATCTTGGAAACTCTATCTGACCTCCTTCATAGTCATCATTCATATAAAATATTGTAGATATTCTTCTATGATGATTAGTATGATCATCTATATGATTGGTAAATTTTTGACCAACACCATATTTTAATAAACCGTAGTCATCATGCCAGGTAGTCTCGCACGAAAACATTGATTTATAGTCCATTTCTCTAAGATTAAATGCTTGAAAAAATATATTAGATAAGTTTCCATAAAATGCATCACCGACAGTCATAAAATCATCAACTATATAGTTTTTATACGGTACACCTATGATTGCTGTGTCTCTAGCATTAGTGTCTACCGAAATTCCGTCTTTATTTTGTACCAGCGACTGATTCCAATTTATGTTTATTGCTTTAGCGCCCTCTTCAATATCATCTATTAAAGTAGATATAATATTATCATCTAGCACATTAGTGTAAGACACAATGCCTGGAGCAATTTCATGTTTAATCATATTACCACTTTTCTAATGGACAAGTTGCATTTAATAATTTAGTTTTAGCAAACATAAAACATCCACACTTTTTACATTGCTTGGTTAGTTTTATTAGTTCGGGACAAGATTGACAAATAGAGTATCTTTCTTCTGCTACCTCTTGAGTTGCCCATTCTGTTTCAGGGTTAATCAAATCCCAGGGCCTAGTATCTCCAAGGTTTTCTTTATATTTTTGCCATACTGATTTTTCTTCTGACATGTTTCCCTACTCTTGTATAGTTATTTATACATTATACACTAACAGGCACAACTTTGTCCAGGACAACATTCGCTACATCTCCAACAATATCCGCATGTACATGCTCCGCCTCCAGTTGGCGCAACTGGTGCTGCTGGGCTAGGCGCAACTGGTGCTGCTGGGCTAGGCGCAACTGGTGCTGCTGGGCTAGGCGCAACTGGTGC
>JACCDO011430618.1_pt1 | contig 28353 bp, 32 predicted proteins | sample 7446101 | NCBI WGS metagenome assembly JACCDO01 (sample SAMN15323440, study PRJNA562643) | freshwater metagenome | isolation source: river surface water | place: USA:Blue River Watershed | collected 2017-08-16
AAACTTGATAAAAGAATAAAAAAGAAACTTAAAAAACTTCAAGCTATCGCTGATAAGTTGAGAGAAAAAGAAGACATTTCACATATCTTCAATTATGGCGGACCTGTTGGGGAAGCCTAAATTTGGAATTCTCAAAAAAATGTTGTATATTTGTATATTAATTAAAATTTATGGATTATTTAATTTGGTTTTTACTAATAATATTATTACCGGCTTCAATTATATTTAATATCCTTCTATTGATTAGAGGGATTAATCTTGTCAAACAAAATGAACAACTGATAGATGCTATCGAAGGTTATGATGACAGGCAGATAAGAACGCAAGATAAATTAGAATCAATGCTCCAACAAATGAGAGAGATTGATATAAGAGGTTCTTTTGAATCTGATGATGAAGTTGGTGCTGTGTTTACCGAATTAAAGGAAACAATCGAAACCTACAAAAATGAAATCTAAATATGCCTAGAAAAAAGAAAGATAAAATTTATTTTGGATTAGATACTGAAAAAGCCATTATAGAATATAATAAAACAACTGACCAAAAGATTAAAAATAAAATATACGAAGAAAGAATAAAGTATCCATTTGAAAAACTTGCTGAAAATATTCTTAATACTTTCAAATTTTCTTATTTTGATGTAAGTAAAGAAGATGTACAAATGGAAGTAGTATCTACACTTATAGAAAAGATACATATGTTTCAGGAAGGTAAGGGTAAGGCTTTCTCTTATTTCAGTATAGTTGCAAAGAATCATTTAATCCTTAAAAACAACGGAAACTATAAACGTTTTAAAAAAACAGCATTACTTTCCGAAATGCCTGAGAGCTGGAATCCCCCTGATAATTTTGAAGAAGAACAGAGAGGTGATGAGTTTGTAGAATTTAAAGAATTAATGCTTAAATATTGGGACCAAAATCTGACAAGAGTGTTTACAAAGAAAAGAGATATTCAAATTGCAGATGCAGTTTTAGAATTGTTCCGCCGAAGTAGATTTATAGAAAATTTTAATAAAAAACATTTGTACCTTCTTATTAGAGAGATGACAGATTGTAAGACTCATTATATCACAAAAGTGGTAAATGAGATGAAAAAACATCAAGTAAAAATGCTAAATGACTATTTAGATTATGGTATGATTAAGTCCCCAAATAACGATTTTTGGGAAGAAGAATATTTATAATGGTTAAATAGGATTATTATGACAGATTTTGCTTCAATGTTATTACACAGCCGTACACAGGCACATGTATTTCACCTAAGAGTGACTCCAAAAGCATTAGCACCACATATGGGATTGCAAGAGTATTACGAGTCAATCGTTGGATTAGTGGATGGAATAGTAGAACCATATCAGGGAATGACTGGTATAATTGAATTCAAACCGGTAAAGGGAATTGATAACGATGCATCGGTTGAAAACATTATCGCTTATTTTGAAGACCTTATTAAATTTGTAAAAACCGAAAGACAAAAAGAAGAATTATCAGCTAGTTGGATTCAGAATGAAGTTGATAATGTTGAAAAATTAATATATTCCACTCTTTATAAATTAAGAAATCTCTAAGATTTAACATAAAAAAATAACTTAAAAGTGGGTATCTGATATTTATATTCGGATACCCATTTTTAGTATCTAAATGTTTTAGTATTACGTTTCCTCTACTGTTTTAGTATCCAGTTTTATTGATTGTTTCCGAAAGTGTTATTCAACTTGTTATACTAATATAATAAGCTGATAAAATCATGCAATACATTAAATCTGCGGTTTTGAACTTGAAAGAGTTATTGTTCAAAACGTTTTTATTTGGAGCGCTTGCATTCATTATATGTGCGTTCCTATTTCAAGTCTTTATGGTCTTCTTAGAACTTAGTGGAAGACAAGAGCAAATTCGTCAAATTGTAAATGAACTTACTACAAGAATTGATGGTAGATGGAGTGATAATCCTAACAACATTTGGTATCAAGCCGAAGACCATATTTGGGTTGAGGGTGTTGAAAACCAAGTTAAAATTGGTAAGTTAGCCGGAAATAGAAATTTGGCATTTGGTGTTAAAAACATCTTAGAAGAATATCTTCAGGAGAAAGGTTATGACCTATCGCCAAATTCACCTTATAAATTAAAAGTGAATATTGTTTATTTGGATGTATTAACCACAAAAACAAATATCGCTGTGTTTCATAAAGGAGAAGAAGAAGTTGTAGTCCGTTTGCAGGGTATCCTATACAAAGATGGAAAGAAGGAGAAGGAAGTGGTAGTAGAGGAAGGCTCGTCAGAAATCTCAATGTCCACACTTATTGTAGACCAAGGTGGTAAGTTCAACCAAACTTCTTTAAGTAACGCTCTCAAGAAAGCATCGGATAGTTTAATTAAAAAACTATTTGGTAAAAACGCAAAATAATGAAAAGAATCTTATTATTGGCAACATTGGTATTATTTAGTTTCATTTCTGAAGCTCAAATAGTAGTAAACCAGTCCATATCCGCTGGCCCATATAAAGTTGGTGATACTCTAACAGTTACTTATACCGTTGATAAAGCAACAACCAATCCAAGATATTTTTGGTTGAGATATTCTTTTAATAATAAAGCACTTACCTATGTTTCAACTACATGGAGTCAGGGTTCTCAATCACAAACCTATTATACGGGTTGGAATAATTACGCATTTACTGCAAACGCAAATGTTGCAACTACCTCTCTTTATGGACAATATCAAGCTACACCTTGGGGATATGCTGTAAATAATGATTGGAATGTTGGACAATTGGCAGTTCAAAGAGCCGATGCTTCAGTAAATGGTGTAATTGCAACACAAAAATATATCCTTAAAGACCAAAACACTTATAATGGTATTTTTAAATTAGACCTTTCATATGCATTGGATAGTTCTACGGGTAATAATATTCCAACTATTACAACATCAGCTGGTCCAACATCAATTACTGGTGTGACTGGTAATACTTCTTATTTCAAAGTAAGAGTTCTATTCCCACAAGGATACGATATAACCAAACATCAGGCTCAACTAATGCAACTTAAAACCGATGGTAGTGGTGATATAGATTGGACTAAGCCCGCTATCGCAAGTAAAGCATTTGATGGTAGTGGTGAAGCAATATTCACAACTGGTGTTAAGGTTGGTGATAGTTTAGGTGTGTGGGTTGGTGGCGCGGTACAACAATCATTTATGAATAATATTGTGACTGTATCTGATGCATATAAATCATTCTTAGGCCATTCACAAACTGATATAAATGGTGTTGGAACTTTCTTTACTAGACCTGTATTAGAAAAGAAGATTGGTTTAATTACAAAAGATAAAACTGCATTTAGTGAAAGTGATTCTTACTTCTCACTTGCGTATGTAATCGGACAAGATGTATCTGCAAAAGCATGGATACCAACAAACGCAGCACCTGTAAATAATTCGGTAAACTATAAGTGGCATGCCGGTTTATTAAATCAGAGTTGGTTAGATGGTGTTGCAAAGCATAGAGTAATTGTAACACAAGCTGCACAAACTGTAGATGCTGTTTATGCATGGGGTGGTGATTTAGATTGGTCACATTCATCTTCGCCTGAAGCTATTGTAGCTAGTATCGCAGCTGGTAACTATACAAACAAAGCAAATCTAACTATTGGTGAAATCAAAACAATGGCAATGACTTCCAATATGAGTAATGTTTACGAACAAGCTAGAATAGAATCAACTTCATTAAGTGTTGTTTCTAAATTGGAAGGTGGTAAAGTTGTTCTTACTGCTAGTTTAACTAAAGCTGATTTAGCTGGTTTGCAAGTTATTATGAACTATGATTCAACAAAACTAACTTTGGATAATGTGGTATTTGATGCTGGTTCTACAATCACCAACTTCTCTACAAAAGATGATGGTAGATTAACATTTGGTTCTATTGACCAATTGAAGACAGCTAGAATTAAGACAGGAACTCCATATAAATTAATCTTCACACCTAAAGTTTCATTAAGCAATACTGCTGGTTTATTCTTCTTTGTATTAGCCGATGCGGTAGATGCTAATGGTAAGAAGGTAGAACTGGTAATTGAATAATGAGAATATTATTAACAATTTTATTATCTTTAGTAACGATTTTTGGGTTTGGTCAGCAGGTAACTGCACCAGACCCAAAGACGTTTACACTCAATACTGCAGGGCAGGATGGTAGTGGATTTTCTTTAAGTGGATTCAACTCAACTGCAACACTTCTTTGTGCCGTTGGATTACCTAGCACTGTGGCTGGAACTACATTCTATTTTACAACAACTACTGGTGTAACCGCATCAAGTGGTTATACAATGAGCGGTAACAAAACTCGTATTTCATTTACAGGTACTCAGGCTAATATAAATGCTGTTTTAGCATCAATGAAAATTAATACCGGTGGTACAAATGGTAGTGTAAATATATCAGTATCAGCAACTATAAACCCAACTGGTTACTTTTATAATCCAAACAATGGACACTTTTATAGACCAATATCAACCGGTGCAAACTTTGCTAACGCAATAACTCTTTCATCACAACAAACTTTCAAAGGGCAGACTGGATACCTTGTAACAATTACTTCTAATGATGAAGATTTGTTTATATTCAATAACGTCCCACAATCAAATATATGGTTTGCGGCAGATGATAGAACAACCGAAGGTAGATGGGTTATTAGTGCTGGGCCTGAAGCAAACACATTACTTCGTATAGGTAATGCTAGTGGAACAAATCAGCAGGGTGTTTATAATAACTGGGCTGGTGGTGAACCAAACGATTGGGGTGGAAATGAAGATGCGGCTGTAACAAAATGGGGTGGTGGATTTCAATGGAATGACCTTTCGGTTGCAAATGTTAATGCTTATGTAGTTGAATTTGGAACTTGGACTAATCCTGATGACCAAACATTTACTGAATTTTATTCTAATAGTGTTATTCATTCAAACGGTCCAACATTAACAAATATGTTTAACTTTAACTTTGGTTCAAACATAACTGAAACAAACTTTTCCGCAAAACTAAATAAAAGAAATGATGCCACTTCACAATGGGCAAGTGCTGGAAACTTTGTTGGATTAAATGGTGTTGGTAGAGTTATTCTCACATCACAATTAGATACCGCAAAAGTTTACTCATCCGCAATACAGGCTTCAACACAAAACGATATGACAGCATATTCAACCGCTGATATTGGTAAGATATATAAAATGACAATTACAGGTGCACAAGGTGGTGGTTGGGGAACAGATATATACACAAATGATTCGTACATTCCAGCTATGGCAGTACATGCTGGTGTAATAACAATTGGACAAACAAAAGAAGTTTATATACAAATAGTTGAGGGATTAAACGATTATCCAGCATCAACCCGAAATGGTATAACTACATCAGCTTGGGGAGCATGGGGATTGAGTTATAAATTTGTATCAGAACCATCTTCATATAGAGCATTGGCAGCAGCAGGACAAGTTGAATGGTGTGTGGTATATGATTACGATGCTTCAAATCAAAGATATAGAGTTGGTATTGATAAAAGAGAATTTACAGGAACAAATGTATCATCTAATTCAGTAACAAAACTTAAACTATTTGATTTATGGGATGGGCCTGTAACTTTCAAATCAGATGATGGAACTTGGGCAGAGTATTGGATTAATACATCAACCCAATTCAATTTTACAGGTTCATCATTTGCTTCCAGCATTAGACAAGGAAATGGTTTTTGGGGATTAAGTGCAGAATTTAGTTTTGCTGTTAATGGTGCATACAAACAACATAAATTAGTAATGAATGATTATGATTCAGTACAACTTAAAACTCTTTATGGAAGTATTGTAACAGTATCTGATGTTTACTTAGCATTTAAAGAATTATCAAATGGTGGTATAATGGGTAATCAAAGTGGTAATGAATTTGGATATGGTATTCAATTTAAAAATGCGGATGTTAATGATGATAATGTATTTAACGAAGCAGATTGTTTTGCATTATTACAAAACTTAATTGGTGCAAAAGATTTAATTAATAGTTACACTTTGGATAACACAATGAAAATTATATTGGATTCCACATACGCAACTATTGGTAAATCTAATTGGCAACAATTCCCATCTTATTTAGGGAAAGAATATCCATTCGCTTTATCTGATGGTAAAATAAATTACACATATAATCTTGCGGTAACTTGGAAGGGTGATGTAAATCTATCCCATTCAGCAACACCACCTTCAAATGGAATAACAACAATGTCAGCAAACTTTGGTATGAAAACTCAAACAACTCTACCAACGGCATATACTATTTCTGAAATTAAAGGTGATAGCCTAATAGCTTATATTAAGTTCAATCCTAATATGAATGAGATAGTTGGTACTCAATTTAGAGTAAACTATGACAACACTATTTTAAAGTACACAGGAACTGATTTTAAAACCACAGGTTCGCCTATAAACTTTGGGACAGATAAAGGTTCATATATTAACTTAGGTTCTATAAACACATCTGGTGAACTTCTGGATGGGTCTACCGAATACCGATTAGTTTTCAAATTAAACAAACAAATACCTAACTCATTAGGTTTACTATCCATATTTTCAAATGAGGCAGTAAACGTAAAAGGAGCTAGTGTTCAAATAAAAATACAATAATGAAGAAGTTATTATTCATACTATTACTTTTACCAATATTTGCATCGGCACAAATATCACAACCCGATACAACTATATTATCTGATAGAGAATTGTTTGAAGAAACCGATGATTGGAATGATTTAGGTATTCTATATTCTTACATTGATTTTTCAAAAGATATCCTTTCATCATCAAATTTATCGGTTGGTATTATAGGTAGACAGGTATCCACTACACTAAATTTAGGATATAGTAAATCTTCATTAAATGGTAAATGGAATCATTCATTTTCAGCTTCAATAAATCCTTTGTGGAAATATTATGGTGTGGGTTATGGGTTGTCTAAAAATACTGAAAGTAGAACTACCACATTACAAACATTTTACTCAACCGATTTCAACTTTCAAAAAGATATTAATATTTCATTAATAGATGTTCACCGAACAAAAAAGTGGGGAACATTTGGATATAGCTTTATTGTATCTAAAACTTTTTGGAATTCTTATCAAGGTGAATGGGAGGGGGAATACACTGTAGATGAAAATGGGAATTTTTTAGATTTAATATATCCAACAATACCTGCATCAAACGAACTTACTTTAAGAGGTATGTTAATGTACACCTATACTATCAAAACAAAGATGGTTAATATATCGCCACAAATATTTGCTATGAGTGATGCATATACAAAATACAAAGATGGTATAGATTATAATTTTGGATATGTTAAAAATTTCAATGTTGACCTTTATTATGGAACATCATTAGATTGGAAAATAACTAAAAGATTTGTATTAAATACTAACATAAGGTATAACACAACTTGGGATTGGTTAGTAGAATCAGCTGGATATAAAAAAGAAAATCCAATAATGTTTATGGTAGGAACAAACTTTCAATTTTAAGATATGAAGTGGATTAAAATTATACTATTATGTTGTGTGGTTTCTATAATCTCTTGTAGAAAATTTGATGAAATACCAACACCACCAAAAGTTGAAGATATATTTTCTGTAAAAGAAGTATTGGTATCAGATGGTCAAGATATTAAATTTACTTTACAGGCAGATGGTATATACACATTAACCCTTACTGATAACACAACCGAACAGGTTGTAATGAGAGAAAAAATAGTTGGTAAAATTGGAGTAAATTCCTTAAAAATGTGGACAAAATCGTTACAATCAAAATATTTATATTTATCACTTGAAGATGAAAGTGGTAAACAAATAGGTAAGACGTTACTTTTAATAAACTAATAAATTAGAAAAAATGAAAAAAGTAATTATATTCTTATTTGGAGTACTAATTTTTTCTGGATGTACGAAGTTTGAGGAATACCCATTTCCACAACAACCTACTCCAAATTCAGAACTAAAGATAGAAGGTACATCTGGTTTAAAATTACAATCAGTATTTGTTACTTCTGAGGTTGCAATCAATGTTAAGTTGGAAAACGCCGGAAACGTTACTATTAAGATTTTTGATATAGCTAATAGAGTTGTATCAAAAGAAACAATGTACGCAAATTCTGGTGATAATATACTAAAGGTATATACTAACGCTTTCCCACCATCTGCATACCGAATTGGTTTGTATGATTCAAATGGTAAAATGATTGGTATTACCGATTTCAATAAGTTATAATAATTGTAAACTATAAAATAAAACAATTATGTCAGAAGAATTAGAACAATCAAATGATGGCACTTGGTCAGGTTTGAAAAAGACTATTATTGGGGTTGCAACAACTGCAGTAATGGGATTGGGAACTTGGGGTGTTACTCAAATCACAGGCGGTGGTGACGAACCGGCTCCAGTACAACAAGCAGCACCGGTAATCAACATTACAAACTCTAACCAACAATCTCAAGCAGCAGGTGGTGGAACAACTAAAATTATCGAAAGAGAAAAAGTTGTAGAAAAACCAGCAGCAGCTCCAGCACCAAAGAAAAAAGATGGTGATGAGTTTAAAGAGAAGCCAGCAGAATGGTAATATAAATTTCTAAATGTTACAATTTTATGTTTTTTAAATTTAGAAAGAAGATGAGTAATCAACAACCGCCAAGCGGGTTTAAAGATTTATTGAATAGTATGATGAAACGTAGATGGTTCATTACCGCATTGGTATTGGGCGGATTTATGTTCATTATGGCTGGAATGTTTGCAGCTATTTTTATGAAATCAGAAATAGCAGGAGAATGGAAAGAACTTCTCTTATTATTGTTAGGTGCTTTCATTGGTTCTTATGGTAAAATCATAGACTATTGGTTTAGTGATACCGATAAGGATAAGATGTTAGTTCAGAAAATGGATGAGGAAGATGGTACATCATTAAGTAACACAGCTGATATGCCTGTAACTCCACCAAACAATACCCCATTAATTCCAGATGCATTTGTACAAGCCGCAAAAAACGCACATGAAATCAATTTAATTGAAGCTAACAAACCAGAAGTAAAGGTAGAACCACAAATTACTGATGCTGTAACAACTCCGGCTCCAAAAGCAGGTAGAACAGGTGTTGAAGTAGATGAAGATGGTGATGGTGTAATGGATGGTATTGATTTTGATGGCGATGGTAAGATTGATGTATATTTCGCGCATAGACAATGTGAACACATTTGGGGAGATTCTGATAACGATGGTGATTTAGAGTGTTTGAAATGTGGAAAGATAAAAGATGAAGATGCTGAGCAAGCAGGCTAATAGGTTACAATAATAGTAACATTAAATTAAAGAAAAATGGGATTTATTAAAGACCTTTTCAAAGACAACAACGATATTAACGAGAAATCAGTAGTTGGTTTCCTATCGTTCACAATGATGGTTATAGCTTTGTTTGTAGACCTTATTACAGGTTATATGGGTAAAGAACTTTTGATTAACGAATATATCTTCAACGGATTTTTGGTAATCACTTTAGGTTCTTTCGGTATCGCTTCAGTTGATAAATACATCAATAGAAAAGCCGAAGGAAAGAAAGAAAGTTCCGAAGAAGAATTAGGATAATAAAGGGGGAGTTTTATCTCCCTTTTTATATTTATTAAAAATTATGTATGTATGAAAAAATTATTCGTATTATTCGCTATATTATTGATTACGAGTGGTGTCAATGTCCTAACTGCTCAAACAATAGGAACAACAAAGACAGAAGAATTTAAGGCTGACTTTGAAAAGAAAAAAGATATATCCGCTTACTTAGATTATGAAGGACCTAAAAAGTATATTCAAATCTTAAAGTGTGGTATCGGTGAGGAAGTGTACGAAATGTACCCTGAACTAAAAGAAAAAAGAGTAGGATTGGGTGTTGCAAATATCGTATTAGAATATTTGGACAACCTTAATCGTTTTGAGTTTACCGAAGATAAAACTGAAATCAAAAATAGAATGGTTGCTCAGTTTAAAGCATCAAACGCTGGTATTTCCGAAAACAAAATTGAAGGTAGAGGAAACATTAAGTTAGCACACTACTTTGTTGAGATTGAAGTATATGATTATTCAGTATCAGAAGATGAAACAATCAATCTAAAAGATGGTATCAAAGATAATATGGTAACTCGTTTAGGTTTACAGGTTAGATTCACAAATGCTGAGACTGGTGCAATTATCGCAGCATCTGGTTTGGGTGAAGCAAAAACATCAAGACAACTTACTTTAGTTTCCGATGCAACTGTAGACCCAATTAAGTTTAACCAATCAACTATTAGTATTTCAACTAAGAAAGCATTGGATGTAGCTTGTGCAAACATTTTGGACAAGTTAATTAAAAAAGGAGTATTCCCAAAATAATTTAAGTATGGCAAACGCAAAACCTAAACCAGTTCCTATGAGAAGCCGTAGGAGTGGTGTTAAAAAAATGAAATTAATCAAACAAAACTTAGAAGTAATTAAAAAGGTTGAGAAAGAGTTAAAGATTTCTTAATACTAAATTAACCCTTTTAGATAAACGCTCTCATAGTTATTGAGGAACTAACTAAAATAACTCTATGAGAGCGTTTCTTTTTTTACTGTTACTATTTCCATTTGTAACATATTCGCAAGTAACAATTAAAGGTGTTACAAAATCTAAATCCGAAAACATTTATTTTTCGCATATAAGTTTTAAGCACTCAGATGGAAGTGTTTATTCGGCTATATCAAATGAAAATGCTGAATATAAAATAAATCTTAAAGAAGGTTTATACAATATTAAAGCAACTTATATTGGATATAAAGAATATACAAATCAAATTAATATAACATCTGATATAACTTTTGATATATTATTTGAACAATCCGAAACACAATTATCAGAAGTAGTTGTAAGAAGTCTTCCACAAAAAGTTACGGAAGTTTCTGTAGTAAGAACTATCCGAAATAGTAATGTGGTATCCGATGGATTATCAATTGAATTTATCAAAAAAACACCCGATAGAAATTTAGGCGATGCTCTAAAAAGAGTAAGTGGTGTAACCATTCAAAACGATAAGTTTGTATTGGTAAGAGGATTAGCGGATAGATATAATTCTGCTTGGTTAAATAAAACACCATTACCATCAACTGAACCTGATAGGAGAGCATTTTCATTTGATATAATTCCAACATCATTAATTGATAACATTATTGTTGCAAAATCAGCATCAGCAAACTTACCTGGTGATTGGAGTGGTGGGTTAGTGCAAGTTTCAACAAAAGAGGTATCCGATAACTTCTTCAATATCTCATTGGGAAGTGGTTGGGGCTCGGTTTCTACTTTTAGAGATTTTAAGTTAGTTCAAGCTACCGATTTCCCTTCCACATTCCCATCCACATACAATTATAGAGTTGCAGGGCTCGGTGATAGAAGGGCATATACAAAAATGTTTTCAAATCCACAAACCGATAAACTACAATCATTACCAAACTTAAATGGCGGACTTTCATTTGGATTAAAAAGAGGAAAATGGAACTCACTATTTAGCTCAACAATCAGAAACACATTTACTCTAAACTATATTGAAAGAAAGGATTATCAATCATCAACTGAATTAGCATACGATTACAAAGATACATTATTTACAAAAAGATTTTCCGCAAATGGACTTCTTAACTTAACTTATTTGGGTGAAAATCGTTATAGTTGGAAAACATTAGTAAACTATCAAAAGGATAATACATATCTAACTCGTAATGGAGATAACTTTGACAATGTTCAGAATGTATTAAGTACATCATCAAATCACCTAAATACAATAGTAATAAATTCTCAATTTGATGGTAAGATTAAAACATTAGATTTTAACTTAGGATACAACTACATCTTCAGACAACAACCCGATTACCGAGTTAATCCAATAACAAAATCATTAGGTATTAGCGAACAATATTCAATAGCATGGAGAGATACATATCGTTTTTGGAGTGTGATGGATGAGAACTCTTTGAATGGTAATATAAACAAAGAATTTGGTAAGATTAAAGTAGGTGGTGGTTATCTAAAAAAGATTAGAGGATTTAATGCAAGAGTATTTCGTTATCTATCAACTGATTTAATGGATGAGATTACAAATAATACTGATAGATATACAGCCAACTTTAATTTAGGTTCTGCATACTCAATGTACGAAGATGAATTTGGTAAATGGAAAGTAAATGCAGGATTAAGAGGTGAATACAACTTATTTGATGTACAAACTGCAGATTTTAGCGGACAGAGAGTAAATGTGGATAGAGAGTATTTAGACCTTTTACCTTCAATTAATCTTTCATACAACGAAGAAAAAAGTAAGTATAGATTTTCAGCAAGTAAAACATTAGTAAGACCTGAGTTTAGAGAGGTAGCTAATTTTGCTTACTATGATTTTGTAAGAAACGCACAAATATTAGGAAACTCAAAGTTGGAAAAATCTGACATATATAATTTAGACCTAAAATACGAATGGTATCCAAAAGCAGGTGAGAATATTTCAGTATCACTATTTGGTAAAAACTTTATTAAACCAATTGAACAAATTGTAGCAGATGGTTCAGTTCCTTCCAATCTTTTATTAACTTATACAAATCCAAATTCAGCTATCCTATATGGTTTAGAATTTGAATTAAGAAAGAAAATAAATGGTTGGTTTGATTTCTACACAAACGCTTCGGTAATGAATTCAGAAGTAGAAGTGAATGGTGTGAAAAGACAATTGCAGGGACAATCAAACTATGTGTTAAACGCAGGAGTAAACATTCACAAAAAGAAAAATACTATCAACATAACTTACAATAGAGTTGGAGATAGAATATCAGCAGTGGGATTTCAGGGTTATCCAAACATTTTTGAAAATAGTAGAGATGTATTGGATATAACTCTTTTACATAAACTTCCGAAAGGAGAAATAAAGTTGGCAATAGGTGATGTATTTGCGCAACCATCAATTTATTACCAAAAGTTACAAAACCGAAATCTAATAAAAACAAACAACGAACAAACGATTTCATTAACATTAAATTTAAATTTATGAGAAAGCTATTAGCAATTATTTTATTATTAGGATTATTTAGTAGTTGTAATAAAGACTTGGGTGGTGATGATAGGCCAATCAATGTTCCACTTACAACAACACTTAACGGAACTTACCAAGAAACTATCACCTTAACCGCAGACAAAGTGTGGACATTAAAAGGATATGTTTACATCACAAATGGTTCTCGTCTTATCATTCAGCCAGGTACAACAATCGTATCTGATATTGCAGAAAAAGGTGCATTGATTATTGAAAGAGGTGCACAAATTATTGCAGAAGGAACTCCAACAAAACCAATCGTATTTACTTCAGGCAAACCGGAAGGACAAAGAGCTCCTGGCGATTGGGGTGGTATTGTAATATTGGGTATGGCTAAAACCAATAGAGCAACCGAACCAACTATTGAAGGTGGTGTAGGTAGAGCCTTTGGTGGAACTTTGGACAATGATAATAGTGGTGTTCTAAAGTATGTGAGAATTGAATATGCTGGTATCGCAGCAATGCCAAATTCTGAAATTAACGCACTAACATTGGGTGGAGTTGGTAGTGGAACAATCATTGAGAATGTTCAAACTATCTACGCTAACGATGATGCATTTGAATTCTTTGGTGGAACTGTATCACCTAAAAATCTATATGCATATGCAACTGCAGATGATGATTTTGATTTTGATTTTGGATATACTGGAACTGTAACAAATGGTGTAGCAAAGAGAGACCCACAATTCGTAGATAATGGTGATGCTGGAAATGGTGTAGAATGTGATAACGATGGTACAGGTTCAACTGCACAACCTTTCACACATCCAAAATTAAATGGTATGATATTAATTGGACCATTTGACCAAACTGCATTATCAAATCATAATTTAGGTTTGAGATGGAGACGTGCAACACAATTCACAATAACAAATTCAAAGGTATTAGGTTATCAGAAAGGTTCATTCTCTATTGAAAGTAACGAAACCGCACAGGCATACAAAGATGGAGTTTCTAAATTCCAAAACAATGAAATTCAGGCTTTTGACCCGCTTCTAAATTTCAAATCTACATCAACCCTTTTCACCGCAGCTCAAATGAAAGAAAAAGCATTAGGTGAGGGAAATGTGGAAAAGAACTATACAAAAGCAGAAATGGAAGCACTTTCCAAACCTACTTGGAGTAATGGATGGACTAGATTCCCAAACAAAGGATTCTAATGAGTTGTTAAAGAAAAATTAAAAGGGAGTATTAAACTCCCTTTTTTTATATTTATAAGTAACTAAAAAAGGAGGACTTATGAAAAAGATTTTATTCTTAATAATGTTACTACCAATGGTGGCATTTTCTCAAGTATCCTCTTGGAGAAGCAATCCACCACAACAAAGAATATCAACACCATCCGTTCAAGGACAGAGAAGTGATATTAGTATGTGGAGAAATGATGGACCGAGAGAATTTAACAGGCCACAACAAACAAAACCAGGCTCTAACATAATCATTAACAATAACCCTTGGTTGTGGAATGATTGGGGATACCGTCAACCGCAAAGAATATATGTTTACGAAGATGGTAGGAGAGATACCATTAGAGGAAAGAAACCAATTATCAGTTTTGGTTTGCATAAAACAACTGATAGACAGATTGGCGGATTCTTCACAATTGGTAATAGAGGATATTTTGTAATGGATTTTACTTCTTCTTATGAAATAGACCGTTCAACCTTCTTTCCTTATGGGACAATTACAAGAGTTGATTTTCCATTAATAGATGATTTAGTAATAAAAAGAAGTTTGTACTTAGGCGCTGGTAAAAGGTTTGGCAGAACCGGTGTACATGCTATGGTAGGTTTCGGAAATGAAAGAGTAAGATTTAGAGGTAAGGATGCTATTGGCGAAATTACTTTCCCAAAATCTTACACAGAGTTTGCATCAATTAAAGTTGGAGCTATGCGTGATTTCAAAAACTTTACTTTGAAATTTGACCACGAACCAATTAGAGGTTATTCTCAATTCGGATTAGGATTAAATTTCTAAGTAAATTGATAGTTTTTGAAAACATTAAGAACGCTATTAAGCATTTTATTTATCTTTTGTCTCAGCTGGAAAGCTAGTGGGCAAATATACACACAAACTTATGTGGACAAGTGTAGTGGTGAAATAAAAATCGCCACTACAACTATGTCCAATGGGTTTGCAACAGTATCATTTTATAATCAAGTAAAAACATTTACTCCTGCCGAAGTTCAAAGTGGAGCAATTCAAATTTGGTTAAATGCAACTTATGCAGCATACTCAACTATGGCATGTCCAACTAATCAGGTTGTTCAACAGACTGTAACACAAGCAGTATCACAAGCAACTTCTCAGGCTGCATCAACAGCGGCATCTGCAGCATCATCAGCCGCAAGTTCAGCAGCATCTGCAGCTTCTTCATCGGCAAGTTCTGCGGCAAGTTCATCGGCTTCATCTGCTGCAAGTTCATCAGCAGGAGCAGCATCTTCTTCAGCAGGAGCTGCAAGTAGTGGAGCATCTTCAACTCCACCGGCTAGTAGTAGTTCATCTTCATCTTCAAGCAGTAGTAGTTCATCTTCATCATCGGGCGGTTCATCATCTTCTGGTGGTTCATCTGGTGGTTCTTCTGAACAAAAATCTGAAACAAAGACAGAAACAAAGAGTGAACAAAAACAAGAGCAGAAGCAAGAAGAACAAAAGCAAGAACAAAAACAGGAAGAGAAAAAAGAGGAAACCAAATCGGAAGAAAAGAAAGAGGAAAAGAAGGAAGATTCTAAAGAAGAAAAAAAGGAAGAAAAGAAAGAGGAGAAAAAAGAAGAAAAGAAAAAAGGTAGAGTTCAAGCTCTAAACCCAATGATACTTTCATCTGATTTGGCAGGTATGCAAGGACCTGACCAAAGGGTATCTATGATGATGAGTGTTGGTATTTCTAAATCATCTCTAATGGGTGACAAATCATATTCTGCTACCGCACTTATATGGAGTACCTTAGACCAATATGCGGTGAGTGGTGGTATGACTAAGATGGATTTTGAAGAAGGTAAACTAAATGGTATCCACTCTTACTCAGCAACATTTGCATACTTAAAAGGAACTTGGATGGCAATGCAGGGATATACCTACATTAAACCGCATCCAAAATATGGTACATATGGTATGAATGTTGGATTAATTAGTTTGGTGATGAGAAATATGGAAAACACTGGATACAACTATTCTCTTATGACTTCGTTTGTAGGATTTTGGACTAAACCTTATCAGGTCAATAAAAAGACAACATTATCTCCTTCTGTATTCGTAATGAACCAACCAATTAGTTATAACACCAACACTCTTGCAACTATGGTTAATCGTTCCCCTGGCTTTATTGTAGGAACTGATTATGCATATAAATTGAGTAGGAGATTCGCTTTTGGAGCATCCTACAAAGCAGTTATAGGATTATCACCGAACTTTAATTTGATGCATAACATTCAGATTGGTTCAAAATTAGCATTCTAATATTTATACATACAAAAACACTGTCTTATGAAAAAATACGTTAATTTTAAAAATATTGCCATCGTAGCATTGGTAATTTGGATTTTATTACAATGGTTTAACCCAGGTGGGGTAATGCCAGGTGGAAGAACTATCAGAATTGATGGTAAAAAATATGAAGTTATTAAACATACAATTGATACTGTAGAAGTTGAAAAAGTAAAAGTGGTAACTAAAAAAGGTAAAGATATTGTACATGAAGTAATTGATGTAGATACTTTAGTTCTTAAAGAAATGGTAAATGTAGATAGCGCAGCTATTCTTAAAGATTACTTAGCTAAAATCGTTTACAAAGATACATTAGTATTAGATGGTGGTTTAGGAACTATCGCTCTTACTGATACTATCACAAAGAACAGAATCTTAGGTAGAACTTGGGATGCTAAAGTTAAAGAAAGAACAATCAAAGAAGAACTTATTGTTAAAGAACCTGCAAAAACACAATTATATTATGGTTTGAATGCTGGATTTAATAAAGAAGATTATGTATCTGCAGTTGGTGCTGGTGTAATACTTAAAACTAAGAAAGATAAAATTTATCAATTAGGTATTGGTGTAAACAATAGAACTACTGATGGAACTAATGGAGCATTCTCACCTTATGTTGGATTTGGTACTTATTGGAAAATCAAAGTAAAGAAATAATATGATATCTCTAAAATCATTATTAACCGAAGGAACATTAAACGAAGATATCAAAAAAGATATTGATAAGTTTATCTCTAAATTAAACAAACAATTTCCAGACCAAGAATATACTATATCTTCTGGTGGTGGTAAGTATGTAAGAATTACTCATAAAAATAGAAAGGGTGGGCAGGAATCTGCATGGGGATTTATCGCATTGGTTGATAATCCATCTAAAGGATTTCAAAAAGGAGACCTATTAAAAGCAGCAGGATATAACACACCTGCTAAAAACGCTAGAGGTAATATCCTAAATGGTACGGCAAAATATGATAAGTATTCACCTGCATATCTAAGAGAGGAAACTCTAACAGAAAGAAAATACTATGTATCCTACAACAAAGGTAGAGGACAGGGTAAGGACTTGGAAAAGGAATTTGACCAAAAAACATTTAAAACAACTAATAAGCCAAAGGTATTTAATTCATATAATGATGCGAAGAAATACGCTGAAAAAATGGAAAAGATATTTCGTAACTCAATAGGAGGTGGAACGGCATATTGGGTATCTGATGAAAAAATGAATCCAATTAAAGAAGCAAAATCAGATTACGAAGTATATCATAAATCATATACATCAGCTATTGAAGCAGCTAGAAATTATGCGGAGAAAAAAGGATATGAGATAAATGATGATGATGCTTTTACAAAAATAGGTGTAGGTCCTAGAAAGCCATCACCGGGAAAAACAAATAGATTTTCTATTGAATTAACCAAAGGTGGTAAACCTCAAAAGAAAATGCTACACATTCAAGTATATGGTATGAAAAACTCATACGAATTAAATGCATATATTCAATAATGATACTACTAAGAGATATAATGGCTGAAGACCTTCGTAAGTGGTTTGGTAAAGGTAAAACTGGTTCTACTACTGGTGGGGGTTGGGATAGATATAACTCTAAGGGTGAAAAGGTAGGTAAGTGTGGTGATAGTAAAGCAGGAGATGCATACGCAGCTTGTTTATCAAAAGAAAAAGCAGCTAAGTTAGGACCTGATGGGAGGGCGGCATTTGTAAAAAGAAAAAGAGCAGCACAATCTAAAGCAGGAGATGCTAAGAAAGGTGGTGAAAAATCAAAAGGTCAAAAACCAACATTTGTAAAAACTGGTGCATAATGATAAAATTAAAAGATATATTAAAAAAAGGGAATGATGATAAAGTAACTCTTAATGTTACAATCTCTAATATAGACCAAGAAACTGCACAAGACTTCTTAAAGATGTTTGCGTTTATGGAATATTGTGGTAAAGTTGGGACATCAAGAACTATGAGAGCTTTCTTTGATGGTGATGGTCACTTTAGACCAAAGATTGAAGTAGAAGGTGTAGATTTCAAAGATGTTGACATGGGTTTAACTGATGATGATAAAGAAATTGACTTGGATTTGGGATTTGGAGCTTAAAATAAAATGATAAAGTTAAATAATGATTCTATTAACAAATATATTAAAAGAAACAAAAAACGGTCCTGCATACAAAGGACCAATAGGATATGATGATGCAACGGATTCTTACATTGATGATAATGAATCAATGAATGAAGAACAACCACATCAAAAAGAAATGATTGATGGTATTGTTGAAATGTTAGTTCAGGTTAAAGATATAGATAACCGTAAACAAATGGCATTGGATAGATTAAGAGATTTCAAAAAAGAAGGTATTGAAGTAAACGCTGATGAGTTTATGGAAAGATGTGGATTGGGTGAGATGAACGAGAAGTGGAGTGCAAAGTATAAGAAATCAATCAATTGTTCTAACCCAAAAGGATTTTCCCAAAAAGCACACTGCCAGGGTAGAAAAAAGCACGAAGTAATTGAAGAAGCAATGCAATTATTCTTAGAAAAGAATTGTCCAACTGATCCTGAAAAATGGTCAGCATCTAAAGCAGCAGCTAAAAGAAAGTTTGATGTATATCCGTCAGCATACGCAAATGGTTGGGCTGCAAAAAATTACAAATCTAAAGGTGGGGGTTGGAAAACTTGTAAATAATGATTAGATTAAAATCACTTTTAAAAGAAAATATTTTATATACAATAGCTATTAATGTAGCTGTAACAGCCGCTATATGGGCTATTAAGAAAGCTATACTTTCATTCAGACAAGGTTCGGTAAAAGAAAAAGAAGTTGGTAAATCATATATTAAATGGTTAGACCGTTTAGATAAAAATGATAAGTTTAATAAATTTGTTTATTATACTTTAAAAAATGACAATAAATTAAAATCATTACAATCCAAAACAAAAGAAAATAAATTTGATTTTGAAAAATTTGTTTATCAAAAAGCATTAGTTAAAAAATGGTTGACGAGTAAACCAGCAGAAGATGAATTAGAAAAAGCATTTAAAGAATTATATCCTGATAAAGATAAAAACTCGAAAGATATACCTGGTGATAATAAATTAGAACTTACTTATACCCAATGGAAATTAAATACAATAAATAAAGCAGTGGAGGAATTTACTGATGTTTTAAATAGCGGACAAGTTAAAGGGTTTATAAATCAATACGCACAAAAACAAGGATTAGAAACGATATGATAAACGAATGTATCATTGTATCAAAAGAAGTAGGAGATAAATTTATCTTAGCTAAAAATAGAGATAGAGCCTACAAACCTAAATTAGAAATAGTACATGAACTAATTGATGGTGTGGAAGTTGCGTATATACATGATATGATTACCGATTGGAGTGAAGGATTGAACGAATTCGGTATTGGTATTGTAAACTCCGCATTGCTTGTTGGGCATGATGAAGCTGAAAAGAAATTGGTAAAAAAAGCAGGTAAACCTTCTAAAGATGGTAAAAAGATTAGAACTGCACTTTCACAAAAAACAATCAAAGATGCTATAAAAGCAGCACTTAAAACTGATGGTGGTATAAATGGCCATACATTTATATCTTCTCCAAAAAATATGGTTAGTATAGAGAAAACTTCAAAGCATAAACCAGATGTTAAATTACATAATGTATTGCATCCAGTTGTTCGTACAAATCATGGACATGTATTTACTGATGCTGGATATACTGAAGGTGAGAAGTATCTAAGTTCTAAAATGAGAAAAATATCTGCTGAAAAAACTATTGAAAAGGTGGAGGATTGGCAAGAAATTGCACAAGCTATGAGAAAAGAATACTTTCCAAAAGAATCCCAATTGAATATGAGAAGACAAGCTAAAGATATGTTTACATCATCTCAAACTGTAATGAATCTTACGGATAGAATATTGGACGTGGAGTATTTTTCAGATAAAGTAGAATCATTTGAAGGAGTTAGTAATAAACTACCAAAAGATTATCAAGCAAAGATAAAAATACAGGTTAGGAAACTAGAATCCTAACTTTTTATACTATACATATTTATAGACATACAAAAATGATATAGTATGTCAACAGAATTCGAATTATTTAAAGGTAAAAATCTAAGTTCCTTATTTGAGGATATATACAACAATCAGCTTTCAAAAAAGGCAAAAATATCCACTCTTATAGAAGAATTGAAGAAAATGGTAAAGCATGCAGGTGATGTTGCAACTGTAGGACCTGTATTATCTTCTCTAATTGATAGTTCCGTAAAAAACGATGACCAATTAGTAAAACTTGCAACAATAGCAACTAAAATTATAGCATCTGAAAAGAAATCCGAAGGTCAAGAAGGATTCCTTACTGAATTTGAAAAGAATCAACTACTTAAAGAATTAGAAGAAACTAAGCAAGAAGTAGAAAGAGTAGATGATTTAGAATTTGAATTAGATGAATTAAAAAAATCAATAAAGTAAAATGGCATTATTTTCGGGAAGAGTAGGTAATAGTAATTCCGTTTCTCAAAGAAACACTGCAGCATTTGATTCCAAATTAGGTTTTGTTTATGAAGTAATTTTAGATGAAACAAATGAATATGCTAAACAAAAAGAAGCATATGCATCTTATATTGGAGCAATACGTTTTAGAACAAGAGAAATGTCTACAACATCTGATATTGAATTACCAATAGCATTTCCTTTTGATAAAAATGTAAAAAATTTACCGGTTAGAAATGAAATAGTAGAAATTTTTAAAATTCAAGGTGGGCATTATTATTATAGAAAAATTGGTGTGGGTTATAACCCATCTTTAGTAGCAGAAGAAGATGCTATAGCAGTTGAATTCGCAAAACAAAATCAATTACAAAATACAGCAGAAGGATACAATAATGTTTCTGCAACAAATACTCCAAATGCAACTAATACTGAAAGTAAAACTAATGGTTTTGGTAAATATTATCAACCAAAGCAATATCTTCATAGTTTAAAGTTATATGAAGGTGATTTTTTAATTGAAGGTAGATTTGGAAACACAATAAGATTATCGGGATATAATAACCCAGAAAATAAATATGCACCTTCTTTGATTATTAGAAACAATGAGGCTGGTGTAACTCGTACTGACAAATATGATGAAAAGCAAAGTGTAGAAGAAGATTTTAATAGAGATGGTAGTATAATAGCTATGACATCTGAGCAATTTGAAATGCCATTCACACCGGGAACATTATCAGATAAAGGTTCAACTGATTTTGAAACTAAACCAGCATCTTTTTCTAATTATCCATCAAAATTAATAGGAGACCAAATACTCATAAATTCGGGTAGAATAATTTTATCTGCTAAAAATGCAGAAATGATGTTTTTTTCTAAAAAGAATTATGGATTTATATCTGATGGTGGGCTTTCAATAGATAACAAACTTGGTATGGATGTTACTGTTGGTGATAATATAAACTTTGTAACTAACGATAGGGATGTTGTTTTTTATACTGGTAAAGGTTCAATATTTTTAGGAAATGAACAACCATTAGAACCTTTAGTAAAAGGAACTCAATTGGTGAACATATTAGGTGAGTTAATTGATGCTATAACACAGCAAGTTTTTTTAACTCCATCTGGACCAACGGCAGAAGGGCCTACCAACTTATCTCAATTTGGAAATATAAAATCAAAACTTAATAATATACTAAGTAAATTAAATCAAACTGCATAATGCCAAAATTAACAATTATACCAAATATTCAGTCTGATTTGGAAAGTTCAATTCAGCAGCAAAATCAACAAACTCAGCAGTTGGCAGCGCAGACGCAACAAGCGGTTCAACAAGCTTCATCTCAGGCACAGCAACTAGCACAACAAACAACCTCACAATTAACTCAGCAAGCTGGTGCTTTAGCAGGACAGGCTGGTGCTTTGGTAGGACAGGCTGGTGCTTTGGTAGGACAGGCTGGTGCGTTGGCAGGACAGGCTGGTGCGTTGGCAGGACAGGCGGGTGCAGCTTTAGGACAAGCTGGTGCTTTGGCAGGACAGGCAGGTGCGGCTGCGGCAGCTGCACAAGCTGCAGCACAAGCAGCAGCCGCTGCTGCACAAGCAGCCGCAGCACAGGCAGCCGCACAAGCTGCAGCAGCCGCTGGTGCAGTAACTGGAGCAATTTCTGCTATCAAAGGATTTAAATTACCAAAATTACCTAAAGTAAAAGAGTTTAAACCAAAAAAACTTAAAAAACCAAAATTGTTTTCTAATAAAGATAAACTAGCTAAAATCAAAAGTATAAAAGTACCTGAAATTCCGAAAGTACCAAACGTACCAAAGTTAGATACATCTGGATTATCAAATGTAGTTTCACAAGCTAAATCGGTAGCACAATCTGCAGTATCTCAAGCACAATCATCAATACCAAATATAACTAATATTACAAATAAATAAAGTATGTCTTGGGCATTATTTAAAGCTAATATATTAAAATATGCAAATAATCCAAATAGTTTGCCTGATTTAAAAAAAGTAGCAAATCTTTGGACTACGGAATATGATGCCGCAATAAAAAGAGGATATGATACTGTAAATTTTGTAAAAGTAAAGCAGGGTAACACTAAGTTAATGGAAGAACTTGTTTATGCTGCATTACTGAAAGGACAAACATCAAGACAACCTTATGATTTGGTTGGTGAATTGGGAAAAGCAGTTCAAGCATATTGGACTGGAGCAGTACTAAATGAAGTACCAATACCATTTATTCCAGCAGTTGGTGCTACTTCAAATATTGCAGTAACATCAAATGTTGTTATTAATGTGGGCACTTGGACACCTCCGCAACAAGTACTGGCACCCCCACAAGACCCTCCTGTTAATGTTAAAGAAGATTTAGAAAAATATAAAGAAAGTCAAAAAACTTATGATGAAATTTTTAAAACAACAATAGTTGTTTATGATAATAGATTACCAACACCAACACAAATACAGCAAAGTGTTATTGAATATAAAAGAGATTTAGGATTGGAACAAGGAGATGACCAAGGAACATCGGATGTGCCTGAAGAAGAAACTCCTGAAAAACCAAGAAAAAAAATAGATCCTGTTAAGGGTGATGCGAAACTATTTGATAAAGTTGCAGATGGTATTTGGCCTGCAATTGGAGAATATGGAAATTTTGAAGTAGATATTCCAACCACATCTAAGCAAAGTTGGTATAAAAAAGGAACTAAAAGTTTTCCTTTAACAAAAGAACTAACTACATCTGATGAAATAAATGCTTATTTACAAAAAACAGGTGGAAAGGGTGTAAGAGTGTGGTTCAAAACAAACCCAGAATATTTAAAAAAAAATTGTGCTAAAATAACAGTACCAACTGCTAGCGGAAGTTCTACAATATTAGTTCATAAACAATTGAAAGCTATTGTAGAACCTGCTTTTGAAAAAATAAAAAAAAGAGGACTGCAACAATATATTAAAAATTGTGGGGGTGGATTGGCTCTTAGAAATGTAACAGATGGGACACGATTGTCAAATCATAGTTGGGGATTAGCAATTGATATGAATACCGATATATATCCTTTTGGTTATAAATTTGCGGCAGATGGTATATATAAAGGAAAAACTAAAATTAGAGATTTTAACGATTTTGATTTGGGATTTTTAGAAGTTGCAAAAGTTTTTCAAAATGAAGGTATGACATGGTTGAAAAACAATGACCCTATGCATGTATCAATTTATGAATAAAATTTTAATAGTATGTCAATAATAGACCCTACAAAAAATACATCATTAATAATAGATGATTTTATTCAATACGCTACTCAACACCTAACCACAGTTAGTGGGATAGTAAATACAATATCTCTATACCCAACAGTACCAACACCAACACCTGCTCCCGGCGTTTTAAATTGGACAGGATACACAGTACCACCGGCTTCACCAACACCATCGGTATCTCAAGAACTTTATGATAAAATAGATTGGAGTAAAACTGATTTAGACCCTAATGACCCAGAAGTACAAGATATCATAAATCCAAATCCAAATAAAATAGATGCCATCGCAATACAATATAAAAGTTATCAAGCAGCAAATCCAAATGAATACAAAGATTCAAATTCAGAACAAGAATCTTCGAATGCAGCAAGTCAGGTAAATCAAATAAAAGCAGAAAAATTAAATCAAATTTTAATTGACCAAGGTATTGTAAAATTACAACCAGCTGAAAATATAAAATCTGGATATAAGAATTTAGATGAATTGTTACAAAAAGCCGGACAATGGGCTAGAACTCTTGGTAAAAATGGTAGAGTAAAATATGAAAACTTAAAAAGTGGTTATATAAAAGGTGTACATGGTTTATGTCCTCAGGGTACACAAGCAGTAGTAACTGCTTTAACTGGTGTAAAGGGACTTGGACAAATTAGTGGAAATGCCGATTGGTTTTCTTTTAAAAATCCATCAACTGGTGGTGGTACATCATCTTTCGCAAAACCAATTGGTGGAAAAGTTTATTACGAAGATAAGAAAAAGATAGTAGTTCCTAAAGCTGCAAATGGCACTCCTGATTTCTCTAAATCTTATATAGGAAACCCAGCAGAATGGCAAATTGGGGATATAATCGTTATGGGTTATACAAATAATAAACCATATGGACATATTCAGGTATGGACTGGTTGGAATTGGGTTAGTGACTTTACACAAAGAAGTATTCAAAAAAACCATGTAGATACGGATACAATAGCATTATGGAGATTGAATCAAACTGGAAAGGCAGCAGTGGAATCTCAAAAAAATGTATAAATCCCAAAAAATACCAATCTAAATATTTATAAACATAACAAATAAGAACTTATGAATACTGATAAATTATTAAAAGCCATTCAAATCTTAGTTAAAGAAGAAATCAAACAACAACTTCCTGGTTTAATTAAAGAAGTTGTTAAGGCTGAAATGAAAAAAGTATTAACGGAGCAAAAGCAACCAAAAAATACTGGACTAAGTATGGCTAAAGCTATTTTAGGTGATGATGAACCTAAAGTAACTGAATCAAAAACTTATACTAAAAACCCAATGATTAACCAAATTCTTAATGAAACTAGAGCCGCAGTATCAAACGATGGTGGTTATAGAACTATGAGTTTTGGACAAGGTGATATGGGTTCGATTGTAGGTAGAACTGCTATTGCAGAAAAAATGGGTTACGGAGAATTCGCTGGTGGTGGACAAAAAACTGGATTAGGTGTTCAAACTGGTGTAGCTGAATTAGACAAGGCTTTCAATAGAGATTATTCTGAGCTTGTTAAACGATTTAAGAAGTAATGGCTATTCTATTAGGTAAAAAAAGAGTATTAGATACCAAAGAGTATAATGATTATGCTATTGGTATTACATTGCCATTACAAATAGGAAATACCGCTTTTAATCAATCTTACACAACAACAGAGCAGTTAAGAACAAATATAAAAAGTTTATTACTTACAAAAAAATATGAAAGAATAATGCAACCAAATTTAGGTAGTGGTTTGCAAGAACTTCTTTTTGAACAAAATACAGAAGATTTACCTGATAGAATAGAGCAAACTATAAACGATTCAATAAACAATTGGTTACCATATGTTTCAATAGATTCAATAGATATTCAGCAATCCAACGAATTAAAGGATAGTAATAGAGTTGATGTTTCTATAAAATTCAGATTAAGAGATAATCCTAATCTTGAAACTCTAACATTTACTGTTTAATTAATAAAAGATGTCATTAAAAAGTATAAATAAAAATTTTAAAAACAAAGGAAAAGATATAAAGTATCTTAATAAAGATTTTGCTTCATATAGAGGTAATCTAATTGAATTTGCTAAAAATTATTTTCCTAAAACATATAATGATTTTAATGAAACATCTCCTGGAATGATGTTTATTGAAATGGCATCATACATAGGTGATGTTCTTTCTTATTATGTAGATGATACATTAAAAGAGTCTTTATTACCATATGCTGAAGATAAAAAAAATGTTTTAGCTTTAGCTCAATTTTTAGGATACAAACCAAAAGTTACCTCACCATCTGTAACAAAAATATCAGTTTATCAACTTGTACCATCAATTGGAACTGGAGTAGATAATAAGCCAGATGAAAAATATTTTTTAAAAATAAAAGCAGGACTTAAAATAAAATCAAAAACAAATGGCATTTTATTTAGAACAACAGATGTTGTAGATTTTTCTGATGAAACTGAAAGAGAAACAACTATATATCAAAGAAATGTAACAACTGGAGAACCTACCTTTTATTTATTTAAAAAATATGTAGATGCTATTTCAGCAACGGAACAAATACAAACTTTTACATTTGGAAATTATAAAGCTTTTGAATCAATAAGATTGACAGAATCAAATATAATAGAAATATATGATGTAAGAGATTCTGATGGAAACAAATGGTATGAAGTTCCGTATTTAGCACAAGAAATGGTATTTGTACAAGAACCAAATACGGCTGCAAATGATCCTGATTTATATCAATTCAAATCAACAGTACCATTTATTTTAAAAACAATAAAAACTTCAAGAAGATTTGTAACTAAAATAAATTCTGATAGTTCAACAACTATACAATTTGGTGCTGGAGACCCAACCGCTTCTGATGAATTATTGATACCAAATCTTAAAAACGTAGGATTGGGATTACCAAATTCAATTAATAGATTAGAAGAATCTTTTGACCCAACAAACTTTTTAAAAACAAAAACCTATGGAACTTCTCCATCAAATACAACTATAACTGTTAGATATTTTGTTGGAGGTGGTGTTGGCTCAAATGTTGCTCAAGGTGAATTAACACAAATTGATGGAATTGAATTTGAAGAAGATTTATCACAATATACAAACAACGAAAGAATAGCATACGCGAGAATAAAAACTTCGGTTGCAGTTGATAATGAAATCCCAGCTATTGGTGGTAGAGATGGTGAGACAATAGAAGAAATAAGACAAAACGCTTTAGCAAACTTTGGTTCTCAGAATAGAGCAGTAACTGCAAAAGATTATCAAGTTAGAGCATTATCAATGCCATCTAAATTTGGTGGTGTTGCAAAAGCATACGCTGTAGCTGATGGGACATTGGATAATAATTCACCAGCATCAATATTAGCATCTCCAAATGCATTGCAAGAGTTTACCGATTTAGTGATGGGTTTTGTGAATAAACCAGACAATGAAGAACCAACAGCAGGAACAGTAAAATCCGAAATACAAAGATTTTTAATTGGAAAAACTTCAAATGAAAATGAAAAAAATAACCCATTTGCTATAAACCTTTACTTATTAGGATACAATGCAAATGGACATTTAGCTCCACTAAATAGAGGGGTTAAAGAGAATTTGAAAACGTATTTTAATGAATATAGAATATTAACGGATGGATTAAATATAAATGATGGATTCATAATTAATATTGGATTGGAGTTTGAAATTATATGTTTTTCAAATTATAACAAAAATGAAATTTTAGCAAAATGTATAGCCGATTTAAAAGATTATTTTAATATTAATAATTGGGGATTTAATCAAACCATAAATTTAAGTGAGGTAGAATTACTTATTGCTAATGTAGAAGGAGTACAATCCGTTCCAATGCTAAACGTTACAAATAAATGTGGTGGTATTTATTCTGTCAATTCTTATAATATAGAAGCGGCAACTAAAAATAAGATAGTTTATCCATCTTTAGACCC
>JACCDO011451715.1_pt1 | contig 28352 bp, 32 predicted proteins | sample 7446101 | NCBI WGS metagenome assembly JACCDO01 (sample SAMN15323440, study PRJNA562643) | freshwater metagenome | isolation source: river surface water | place: USA:Blue River Watershed | collected 2017-08-16
AAAAATTGAATCGCAAATAATATAACAAATAAGTATTTAAATGTTAATTAACTATACATATATTAATTACATATAACATGGCAAATAATCCATATTATAACACAGATAAAGATATCGAAGATCTCGGCAAAAAAGTCGTTAGTGAGTTATACTCCAATAAAGAAATTGTTGAGCTTAAAAATAATGGTCGTCCACTAGGCGGTGTCGTTGCTCAATTACTAGAACGATCTCTAAATGATCTATATTCTAACATCGAAAATCATAAATCTCTACAAGTTATTTTAAGTAATTCTTTTCGTTATGCTATTCTAGTAGAAAAGAATTCTGCACTTGATGCTGAATTTAAAAAACTTCGCGAAGCATCTGATCGGCGTAAGAATATGCTAACTGTACTCGAACGTAAACTAACAACAGATAAATCAAATGAATCTCTTATTCAAGACATTGAGAAAACAAAAGAAGAAATTACACTACTTGATAGTCAACTTAGTAAAATTGCAACTAAAAATTCAGAACCTGTAACTGTAAGAAAAGATATTCTTGAACTTGCTAAAAAAGCATACAAGATGCTTTTACGTGCTGATCGTGTTTCTGAAAAGTTATACATCAGTGTTTGTAATAGTTTAAATGTTAAAGTAGATAACAATAGATTCGGTTATGGTTATCAAAATAACTATCATAATAACAATAACTATCATAATAATTATCACAATAATAATGGTGGTGATCGTCCTCGTTATCCGAGATATAATAATTATAGTAACAACAATAATAACACCGAAGAAAAGAAAGATATTTATGTCCCCCCATGTATGCAATATCGTGGGCGACCAAGATATTAAAATATTTTAATTTTTTTATTAAATCTTTTATTTAATCTTTTATTAATTTAGTTAACTTATAAAAAATTTATTATAATATATATTATATGACATCTTTATTTATTTTTACTCGTGATTTACGATTAGATGATAATTTAGCTCTAATTGATGCACTAAGAAGTAGCAATCGTGTATTACCAGTTTTTATTTTTGATAAAAATCAAATAACTAGTGCTAACAAATATAAATCTAATAATTGTGTACAATTTATGATAGAATCTTTAGATGATCTTGATAGCAGTCTTCGTAAAAAAGGATCTAGATTATTTTATTTCTACGGATCTTATGAAAAAACTGTTAGAAAAATCTTGAGCAGTGCTTCTAAACTTGACATTAGATTTATTCATATATCTAGAGATTATACTCCTTTTGCTAAAAAGAGAGAAAAAATATTAGAACATATATGCAAAGAAAAAGAAATAGAATTACGTGTAATAGAAAATCATATGTTAACGGGCGTAGATGCTGTTCTAAAAGACAATGGCTCTCCATATGTTAAATTTACACCATATTACAGAGCAGCTAAAAAAGTACAAATAGCTAGACCTATTAAAAATAATTCTAGAAATTATGTTAGCAAAGATAAGAAATTAACAGGTGAATATAAAAAAGATATTCATAAATTTTATAAAGAAAATGATAAAGTATTAGTAAGAGGAGGGCGTAAAAATGCATTAACTATATTAAAACGTATTAAAAATTATAAAAATTATAATGTAGAACGCGAAATACCGTCACATCAAGGTACAACTAGATTATCTGCTTATCTTAAATTCAATGCAGTATCAGTTAGAGAAGTATATTATCATTTTAAGAAACATCTATCTTCGCAAAATAAATTATTTACCCAATTATATTGGAGAGATTTTTATATGCAAATCATGAATCATTTTGATGTTATAAAACACCCCATGAATGATAAAGACATTAAATGGGATAATAATCCATCTTATATTAAAAAATGGAAAGAAGGTAAAACAGGTATTCCAATAGTAGATGCTGGTATGCGTGAATTAGTAACATGTGGTTGGCAACATAATAGATTACGTATGATAGTATCTAACTTTTTAATTAAAATTTTAAGATGTGATTGGATGATTGGTGAAAAGTTCTTTGCTCAAAACTTGATAGATTACGATCCAGCTAATAATAATGGTGGTTGGCAATGGTCAAGTTCTACTGGTGTTGATTCAATGCCATATTTCAGAGTATTTAATCCATGGAGACAAGCTGAAAAACATGATCCTGAGTGTGTATATATTAAGAAATGGTTACCAGAATTAAAAGATGTACCAATTAAAGATATATTAAAATGGGATGAAAAATACGAAGATTACAAACATGTTAATTATCCAAAACCAATCGTAGAAGATATACAAGAAGAATTTCAAAAAACTCTTAAACTGTATAGAAAATAAAATATTATATAATTAATATATAATGGATAGTAATGATTATAAAAAATACTTAAAATACAAGAAAAAATATTTAGATTTAAAAGCATATCAAAAAGAACTCGCAATTAAAAATGAAGGTGGTAATATCGTAGGTTGCGGAGATTATTATAATAAAGATAAGGATGGTAATCTTAAATTTTGTTATCATTTTGGTAGTTTTAATGCAATGACACTCTTTTTAAGAAACATAAGAGGGGGTGACACCTCTACAGAAATAAAATATGCAAGTTATAACAATACAATTTTAGATGAAATTATAAAAAACAATTTTGAAATTAGTAAAGTTCCAGAATTAGTTAAAATATTATTAAAACTTAGACTTACAGAGGCAAAATTATTAGAATTAATATTATCTAAACAACAAGTTGAAGATTATGAATTAATTTTACAAAATAAATATCCATCAACTGGTTCTAATGCAAATAGAGCACTGCAAGCAGCATTACAAAATTTAATTAGTCCAAATATTTTAACATCTTTAAAAAAGATTTTATATATTGAAGATGATAGTATAGATAGAAGTGATATAAATATTTGGGATGCTTATTCTGATTTATTATCATTTTATTGTTGCATGACTGATTCTAAAATAGTTAATCCAGGCAATAAAATGGGTACTTTTGTAGTAAATAAACTAGAAGCTATGCAATTGCCAGTTAGTTTAGTATTTTTGGAATTATTAGCTAAAAGAATATATAATAAGGACGGAATCTTATTAAATTCTCAAAATATAATAGAAGATATATATAAAGGAAGTGGAGCTAGTGCAGTTGATAAACCATCTGATATAGTTAAAACCGCATATAACAACACACGTAATTTTACATTAGAAGATTTTTTAAATCGAGATAATAATCCGAATGGTATTTTACCACCAAGTGTTTTATTATTATTATCAATGAAATTAAATCCAAATAATAATACAAATGGGTGGAATAAAACAATTAAAGGATGGATAAATTATGTTGGTATACACTGTACTAATACATTATCACAAAAAGAAATAATTGAACAATATGAAATATTATTTAGAGAAGAAGAGAATCTATCAAATCAATCTACAGATAATCTTAGTACTTTATTACAAAGTAAAAAACAAGAATTAATAAAAATACAAGAAGAAATGAAAACACTCGAATTAACATATAGTAATAGAAGAACAGATGGAAAAACTATCCAACAAAAGTGCAGTATAAAAAAAGCAGAAGGTGTTAAAAATACAGTCAAAGCAATGTTTAGTAAATTAAAATTTAAAGTTTCTAAATCTGATGATAAAGAGAATAGTTTATGTGGTCAATATTATCAAATTCAGAATAAAAAACATTTTATTGAAGATGAAATACAAGAAATATTAAATAAAATGAGTTTAGCTGTTACAAATCGTGAACCAAGTATTTTAGGAAATATAGCTACAAATTTAAAAGCATTATTAAGTGGTACAACACAATTAAAAAAAGATGTATGTGATTCAGGTAATAGTATTAGTTGGAGATCTTTTAATGATATTTTAAAAAGATTACACACATTTGCAACTATAGATTTATCACGTTTTGATTCAGTTAAACATCTTATTATACAATCTGTTATTGCATTTGCAACATTTTTACCATTTGATCTTAAAGAATTATTATATTATGTTTTACATACTGCAGACAAAAGAAAACCACGTTTTGAACAATTATATGAAACATATCGTTTAGAAATATATATTAATTTTATTTCACATGATGATGATAACTATTATTTAAGAAAGACGGGTGATGCACCATATGATCCTAACAAACCAAATGATATGAAAATAACAAGTCCATTATGGCCACCAACATCTTTATTTGAAGCTATAAAACAAAGCACAATGCCATCTGAGAAAATATCTATATTTCTAACATTTAAAGAAAATATTAAACGTATATTTTCTGGAAACACAGTAGTTCGTGAAAATATTGTTTAATTTTCTATAAATTTTATTATATACCATGGAATGCCAAACTTAAGACACACTTAAGTTTAGCACTTTTTATAAGAATAAAAATTGAAATATATACCATCGTATATACACTATAGAATTAGTATATATTATCATACCTTATCTCTCTCCAATCATGTCTTGGGCTCAAACTGCTGCTACCGCGAAGCTCTTTAAGAGCGAACCTAAAGTATTTTCTTTTAATTACAAAGAAAATAACTTTCCTGCCTTAGCCTCTAAGGTGCCTCCTAAACTAACCTCACAAGTTAGTAATACTTCCGACTTAATGTCGTGGAGTAGCAAGATTAAATCTGTTAATATCAAAGTTGATAATAATATCGTTAATGTAAAAGTTAACTTAAATATTCCGGAAGCTATTCCTGAAGATAACAATGATGATAGTCTCGATGATACTACTAATAACCACATTATTAATGTAGTTCCAGAAGTTCAACAAGTTCAACAAGTTCAAAAACTTACACCAATTCAAGAAGAAATTTTTATTGATGCATCTGATACTATTACTGTTACTGATACAAATGAATTTATTGAAATTCCTGATGTTATCGGATACAAGTATCGTTTCAGATATATTAATACAAGTGATCGTGTTGTAATTGGTGAGTATATTCCTCCCAAAAAATCAACAGTTATTCCGATTGGTACTTACAATCCATACAATCCGATATTTATAATTAAAACTATTCGTGAACTTGTACAAAATAGTAAGTATAACATCAATGACATTTATGTTATGGGAATTTCTTATAAACAGCATAAGTGTCCTGAAACTGGTGAAATTCTAGGTGATGCTAATTCACAACTAACTATCACTGGTAAAATTAAAAATGGTGAAACTGTTCAAAAGGCAATGAATCGTGAACTTGGCGAAGAAGTCGGGTTACAATTAACCAGAAATAAAAGTTTAAATATTTATACTCGACAAAATAAAAAAAAAGGTGGTGAATACAATACAATTGTAATTAGCACTAAAGATGTAGCTCCTATTTCTTTTGTTCCAACAAAAGAAGTAAAAGAAGAAGATAATTATTCAAGACGTATTGAAATTGCATTATATGGTACACTTGAAGAATTTGACAAAATTATCAGTCGTATTGATTATAAGACTCGTGATGAAATTAACATCGATGGTGTTAGTCTTATAAAATTTACTGATATTGCAATGCGATCAGAATATTATTGTCTATATTAATTTTTTTATAAATTTTATAAAAAAATATTTTATTTAATAAGTTTCATCATCCTCAACATTAACAATATCATTTAACTGATTATAATGTTCACGACATAGGGGTACATAATTATCAACTCCTATTACTACTTGTGTATCTTCTTTACTAATACGATGTGTAAATAATGCTTCTGTACCATCATTGCACATTGTACATAGTGCTTTAAGTTTAGTAATATTATCACAATGAGGAAGTAATTCATGTATACGACCAAAAGAGTGACGTTTAAAATCACCATCTAGTCCATAAATATAAACTGATTTTTTATATTTATTAACCCATGTTAAAACATTTTCTGTAAGATCTGAGAAAAACTGACCTTCGTCAATAAATATGAAATCATTGTTTAAAATATCTGTTATATTAACTTCACTAAGTGTTTTAACTTTGATTGATTTAATTTTTTCTAAATTATGATTAACTATGTAACTCTCATCTGTATATCTGTTATCATCTGAATAAGTAATACCTAATACTTTTTGATTAATTTTAAGTCGCCGACGACATTCAATTACTATTTCTGATGTTTTACCAGCAAACATACACCCAACAATGAGGTTTAACTTTCCAGTATTATTCATAATTTATATATATTATAAGTTAGTTATAATATTTAGTTAACTATTTTAATATATATTTATCAATTTTTATTATAACTCTAGTTATAATAAAAAAATATATCTTAATATTATACATGAATAATAGATGGACTTTCCAAGAAGAATCCCAATTAATAAAATCTGTTGCTACTGGTAAAACATATAAAGAACTTAGCGGTGGTTTTAATAGAAGTGAAAATGCTCTTGAATTACGAGTTAAAAAAATAGTTTATGAAAATATTAGTAATAATAAACCAGCTGATAAAATTGCTCAATTACTTAATATGCCCAAAGATAAAGTAATGCAATATTATTATTCCTATAAAGACCATCTAGAACGTCAATCAGGTGGTAATAATAGTGCTAGTGCAAATAATAATATTAGTGCAAATGCAAATAATATATTATCTGATAATAATCAATCTAAATTAAATATGCTTAATAATAGAGTTAACACTAATAATAACCAAGTTAATATAGATAACAATAAATCTATGGTAGGGGGTAATAATATGGGTACTGGTAATAATATGATTGGGGGTAATAAACTTAGTAAATTAGAGTATCAAAATAGAAAGATGAAACTATTATTAGAAAACTATGCATTAAAGCATAAAATAACTAAACTTATGAAAACTAATAATAATGCCCATATATACGATGCTGCTATAAAGGCTATAGTAAATAATTAATTAGCTTTATTAATTTTTTTAATACTCACAAAGTATTAAAAAATTGAAATATCTAACTATCTAACTCACCCATAGAAAAAATAATATAATTATCTCTCTGCACTGGTCTCATTCACGATGACTAGCGCGGGGACCGGGTCTTGGCCTGTATGCGATGAGCTATGCGACTGGGGTGAAGCTCCCCCCAATGCGAGTGCGAGTGCGAGTGTGTGTGCGACTACTACTACTACCATTACTACTACTACAACGCAAGTAGCGGGAACCGTTGACCTGTCTGCTTCTCCACCCCAAAAAAAAAAATGGGTCGTTATCCGCCGGCGCGTCCATCCGACTGTATCGCTTGACGATCTCGATGACGATTTTCTCCCGGCCGACCCTGCGATTGTACATTTAGATTTGGCGATTGAGGGGGGTCTTGATATTACTCGGAAGTACTTACATGACCATCCCGCGGAAGTCGCCGAATTAAACAACGTGTTGCTGATCGACGCAACCGGTGTACAAGTCGCGACTGCTCTTTTCTACAAGTTCTATAAATTCTTTCATCGCTCGGAATTTGGCGGCATTGCCTTCGACACACACGTCGCGCGACGTGTCTTCGAGGTGCCCGCGAAGGATGATGGTATTGTAAACTTGTTCGGTATCGTACATCGGTTCATTCAGATTTGTGAGCAATTCCAGGGCGCCGACTTTGCCCCTGCTACATTTGCTATTCGATCTACTCCGTCTAAGAACGGTAAGTTTGACCGCGATTACGATATTGGCCGTCACATTGGCCAGCGAACTCTTGCCGATTCGCTATTCACCGATTTGTTCAAAGCATTCCGGTCGATAGTTACACGCGCTGTATCCCGCATTACTAAGACGTACGATACTCCCGACTTCGCACAGGCAAGTTCGTGGAAATATACGGTCAAGGTTGATGGCGAGTACGAGAAGCGGCAAAGTGATCAGTTCGTCGATTTTATGAAGGAGTATGTCCCTGTGTTTGTAGCTTTAGAGCGGTTGTCCAAACCGCTGACGGAGGTGTTTTCCATTTTTGATTCCGCAAAAACAATTAAAGAAGAGGAGGAAGTTGAGGAGGATAATTAGGTTTTTTTATACATAAAAAAAAATAAAAATTAGAAAAAAACTATTTTTATAAATTTCTTATACTTTTCTTATACTTTTCTTATACTTTATTTATTATTTATCTATTTTATAGGTCTAAATTCTATATTTAAGTAGTCTATTCTGTCGACAAAATATTTACCATTGATGCATCTACGTACAACAACTAAATCATCAAAGTCATCAGCTCTAAATACTGCATGTGATTCGATATCACGACACGCAACATTATTTGGTAAACGACAATCGTTAAATTTTATATCTCTTACAAATTTTAATTGTGCTTTATAATTATAATTATCACTAACATAAGTAAAATCTTTATTTATTTTAATAATCTTTGGTCCATATGATATTATAGATTGAGCAGGATCTATATAGCTTTGTTGAAAAACTAAATCTGTCATATATAATATATAATTAATTTTATTTGAATTATATATTAAACTATAATTCAAATATATTATGCTACCACATTATTTTTAATTAAACTTCACCACAATCATCATAATTATAATTTTCTTCAAGATATAATGATTGTTGTTCATCTATAAATTGTAGTTGCTTTGCAACTTCTTGAACTTTTTGTACTCTTTTTCGTTTATATTCTATAGATTCATCTTTAAGTTCCCGAAATTCTTCATTTTGTAATACCATATTTCTAGCTATTTCAATATAGTTTTTTGGTAATAATTGTGGTTTTTGTTGATGTTGTTGTTGCTGTTGTTGTTGCTGTTGTTGTTGCTGTTGTTGTTGCTGTTGTTGTTGCTGTTGTTGTTGTTGTTGCTGTTCTTCTTCTATTTCTAATAATTGTTTAGAGGCTGTCATTTCAGTATTTATAAATTTATTTAAATCTGTTTTATTTAATGGAATATTTTCGGTTGCTATTTTATTTTCAAGCTCAGAAAATATTTTTTTGATAATTTTAATAACTTTATCATCTTTTATCTTAATAGTATCTGAAGATGCATTTATATTATATTCTTTATCTTTACATTTAACATGTTTACGTTGTTTTTTAGAGTCTACATAACTACCATTAATACATATATTTTTTATATCTATATTTGTTAAAGGTATTTTTTTTATTATAGATTCAATATATGCAACTATAATCAATATAATAACTATAATTGTATTTAAATATTTAGTAGAATATTTATGTTTTGATAAATTTTCTTTTATATTGTTAAGATTTTCGCTTTCTCTATATATTAAGTTACCAGCTATTGAAAAGTGTATTACAATAATTGGTAGTAAAAATACACCAACTATAATAACATATATAAGACCTAATATAAAAAAAATCCAATTAACGAATCCACCATTTTGCGAGTCTCGTGCTTTCTTAATATCCTCTTTTAATACTGGATACATAGATAATAATCCAGGAGCTAATAATGCGGTATAAGGTATAACATGCTTCAATAGATCATTTTTTATTGCGTTATCTTGGATTACATCATTATTTGGATTATTTTTAATATGTTCATTTATCATTTCTATAATAGAAATAAAATTTGCATTAACATTAGTTAAATAATCTCTTAAAAAATTAACTTGTAACATATTATCGCGTAATAAATTCATTTTTATTTTTGTATTTTGTTTTTTATCGTATTTTAAAATTAATTTTAAAATATATTTGAATATTTTTCCTTCTATACAATCTAAATCTAAATGTTTAGTATTATCAATTTTACCCTCTATATCTGGTTGTGCACATTTATAATCATGTTGTTTTAAATCTTTTAATTCTCTTATTTTATTAAGAACTTCATAAATTTCATTATTTTCTCTTCTAATACACGATGCCATTATATATATATATATATTATAAAAATTGAAATCAAATTATAATATTATTTAAATATTATATTTACTTATTATAATAATTATGCTTAATCTTTTCAATAAAGTTATTGTTGCTGAATGCAACCAAGGCCAGAAAAAATCTGGTGTAGAAAAAGGAGGTCATTATATATGTAATGAATTAAGTATTAAGCCAAATATGGTTATTGAACATAAATATTTTGATAATATTAATTCACTTACTGATAATGGTTATCAAATGACAAGTCAAATATTACAAGATTATAATGATCATGAATATAAAACAATGTTAATTGGTGGAGATCATAGTCTAGGTATTTCTAGTATTGATGCCTTTCTAAATATTTACAAAGATAAATTATCTATTTTATGGATTGATGCACATGCTGATATCAATGATCATCAAACAAGCTTATCAGGTAATATTCATGGTATGCCACTTGGTTATCATCACGAATTAAGATTAGATAAGCCAGTTTGGCAAACTAAACCAACTAAATTAAAATCATCTCAATTATATTATTATGGTATTCGTGACTTAGACATTGAAGAGCAAAATCTTATTGATAGCGAAGATATTAAATATTCTTTAACCATTGACGATAATCTACTAGATTTTATTAATAAATCAGAATACTTACTGATTAGTTTCGATGTTGATTCATTAGATCCTAATTATCTAGACTCTACTGGCTGTTATTCACCAAATGGTATTAGTCCATCTGAAGTTAAATATATTATTAATTATGCTGCTCAAAAAAATAAACTAGTACATTTAGATATCATGGAATTTAATCCCGATATGGGTGATTGTAAAAAATCTATGGAAGCTATTAAGCAAATATTACTATAATATTATTAATAATGTTAAGATCAATATATAATTATATTATGGGATACGTATATGTAAAATGTAGTAATTGTCATAGAGAAATTTATATGAAATCAAATGATATTATAGAAAGTGTTGAAATATCATGTTCGCATGGATGTACTTTTGAATTATATAGAAAACATGAACAAAATAAACTAAATAATTAATTTTTTTATTAAAACTTTAGTTATAATAAAAATTGATTTATTTATAATTAACTATCAATATATTATTATATTAATAAACTTATTAAATATGTCAGCTAATATACTTGCGACTTCTTATATTAAAATCTATAAACATATTATACCAGCAATTTTATTAAATAATAATATTACTCAACAGAATAAATCATATATGATTCATCACTATAACAATGAATATATTAAAATTCTTAATAATAAGAAGACAATTATCAACGATTATGATATAAATATTATAGATTTTAGTAAATACAAATACTATGATAATTGCAAATTTTTTTATTTCTAAAGAGATATTTTAAGAGCTCATTAATTCTTTTATTAAAAATTGATTCGTTTAAAATATCTTTGATATTTTAAGCCTCATTAATTTTTTTATTAAAGCAAGTGCTTTAATAAAAAAATTGAATTAATAATAATTAAACATCTTAAGAAAATATTATATATTATAACTCATATTATACAATGCCTGTTACTACTCCTGATAATGTCGCCATCGGTATCGATCTCGGTACCACATATTCGTGTGTTGGTGTTTGGATGAATGGCAAAGTCGAGATAATTGCTAATGATCAAGGTGAACGTACTACGCCATCATATGTTGCTTTTTCAGATATGGAACGTCTTGTAGGCCAACCAGCCAAATCACAAGCCGCTCTCAATCCTAAAAACACTGTTTATGATGCTAAACGTCTACTTGGACGTAAGTTCTCTGATCAAGCTGTACAAAGTGACATGAAACATTACTCTTTTACTGTAGTACCAGATAGCGGCGATCGTCCAGAAATTAAACTTGAAGATGGTACTATTTACAAACCAGAACAAATTTCTGCTATGGTTCTTGAAAACATGAAGAAGACTGCTGAACAATTTCTTGGTCATCCAGTTAAGAAGGCTGTTATTACAGTTCCGGCTTACTTTAATGATGCTCAACGTCAATCAACAAAAGATGCTGGTGTAATTGCTGGTCTTGAAGTTCTTCGTATTATTAATGAACCATCTGCTGCGGCTCTCGCATATGGTCTTGATAAGAAGACTGATGGAGATCATAACGTTCTTATCTTTGATCTCGGTGGTGGTACATTTGATGTATCACTTCTTACGATTGATAATGGTATGTTCGAAGTAAAAGCAACTGCTGGTGATACTCATCTTGGTGGTGAAGATTTTGATAACCGTATGGTAAATCTCTGTATGGAAGAATTCAAACGTAAGAGCAAACAAGATATTACTGGTAACGATCGTGCTCTTCGTCGTCTTCGTACTGCATGCGAACGTTCTAAACGTACTCTATCAACTAGCACACAAACTACTATCGAAGTAGATGCTCTTTACAATGGTCACGACTTTAACATGAATATTACACGTGCTCGCTTTGAAGAACTCTGCGGTGATCTATTCCGTGGTTGTCTCGATCCTGTAGAAAAAGTTCTTAAAGATGCTAAGATGACTAAACAAGATATTCATGAAGTAGTACTTGTTGGAGGTTCAACACGTATTCCAAAGATTCAAAAGCTTCTTTCTGATTTCTTTGGAGGTAAAGAACTCTGTCGATCTATTAACCCAGATGAAGCTGTTGCATATGGTGCAGCAATTCAAGCTGCTGTACTTATGGGAGATAAATCAGAAAAGATTGGAGAAATCCTTCTTGTTGATGTAACTCCACTTTCAATTGGTATTGAAACTGCTGGACAAATCATGACTATTATGATTCCACGTAATAGTACTGTACCAACAAAGAAGACACAAACATTCTCAACTTACTCAGATAACCAACCTGGAGCAACTATTCGAGTATTTGAAGGAGAACGTAAGTTTACAAATGATTGTAACCTTCTTGGACAATTTGAACTTACTGGTTTCCCACTAGCTCCACGTGGAGTACCACAACTTGAAGTAACATATGATCTTGATGCAAATGGTATTCTCAAAGTAACAGCTTGTGAAAAATCATCTGGTAAAGTACAAAATATTACTATTACTAATGACAAGGGTCGTCTCTCTAAAGAACAAGTAGAAGAGATGATTAAGAAAGCTGAACAACTTAAAGAAGAAGATGAAAAGAACTTTAAACGTGTTGAAGCTAAGAATAGCTTTGAATCTTATGTATTTAATTGGCGCAACCAACTAGACAAAGATGAAATTGCAAGCAAACTTCCAGCTGAAGAACTTGAAGCATCTAAGAAACTTATTAAAGATGCTCAAACATGGCTTGAAAGCAATGCTACTGCTACTACAGAAGAGTTTGAACATAAACAAAAAGAACTTGAATCACACTTTAACAATCTAGCTCAAAAGATGTATAGTGCCGGTGGAGCTCCAGGTGGAGAAGGTGGAGCCCCTGGTGGTGGTATGCCAGACATGTCACAATTTGCTGATATGATGAAGAAACAACAACAACAACAAACTTCACAAGAAGTTGATTAATTTTTTTATAAATTAACTTAAAATATTTAAGTTAATTTTTAATTATTTCTTTATAAATAACTAATCTATGTATATATGAATAGAGTAGTTATAATATTTATTCTTTTAATAATACTATTATTTATAATATACAATTCAAAAGAAAACTTTTTTACTTATTTTGGACCTGCAAATAATATAGATTCGTATAGATACTGTGATTCATGTGATAAAAAAACAACATATCAGTGTTCTGAATGTATAAATTGTGGAGTTTGTGTAAATGGTAATGTATCAAAATGTATTAGTGGTGATAAAGATGGACCTGGTAAAGATAATGAAGAAAAGTGTGAACAATGGATTTATGGTGATAATAATATAAATAATTATGCAACGACATATATACAACCGGTGTATCCATATTATTATGATATGTTTTATCCTCCTTATTATTATGATGGTTTATACTATCGTGGAAATTCAACATACAATTCAAGACCATATTTCAGAAATAAGCACCGAAATCATGACAGACGTGATAGAAAAAGAGATGAAAAACGAGATGGAAAAAGAGGAGAAGAAAGAGGAAAAAAATAAGAAAGTTAATTTAGAAATAAGTTAATTAATATTTAACATTTTTGCTAATTCAGCAAATTGTGGATTATTTTTTAATTGATCAATTGTAAAATGCATTGGCATATTCTGTTGTTGAGGTGGTGGTCGTGGATTATTTTGTAATTCTTCTTGTCTCTTTTTCTGCATTCTTTCAGAAAGTTCTTTAAGAAATTGTAAATATTTTTTATCTTTAATTCGTTTCTTAATATCATAAGTTTCATTTCTTTTATTTTGAACTAACATATTTCGTTTATCAAAAGTATTTGAATCATGTGATATACATAAGATAATTTTATTTGGATCTAATTGTGCCATTTTTTCACTAAAATTATTTGTAAATGATGGTTCTTCTTGACCATTTTTTGTTGGATCGTGTTTATGTTTTAACATATAACTTTTTCTAAAAGCAAAAGTACCATTTGTTCCATGATTATTACCATATGGTCCAAATTGAAATATTTGTTTAATATCTGTATAATAAATATCTAATGTTGTACAACCTGCTATTTGTGCTTTTGCTTGATTAAGACGAAATACACTATAAGTTATACGTTCTGGAAAATGATAATCATCATCGTCGAAACAAATTATAATATCTCCTTTAGCTAACTCATTTATTTTATTACGTTTTTCTCCTAAAGTTATTTTTACAGGATCATAATAATAACGTATAGATTTATCATCTTTTGGTATTATATCTTCATTGGAAGTTGGGCTATCATCATAAATAATAAGTTCTCGTAAATGTGCTGGATATGTTTGAGCTTGATATAAATGAATTAAAATAGGTAAAAATTCTCGTCTATTATAAGTAGGTGTTACCACGGATACAAATTCTCTTGACATTTAATATTAATATATAAATAAAATCTTAAATAAAAAATATTTTTAAATATTAATATATATATATAATAATGTTATCTACGTGTAAAATAATAATAATTGTTGCAATTATTTTATTTATATTTATTTTTATTAATAAAAAAGAAAAATTTACTGAAATTAAATGTGAAACTAATAATGATTGTTCAAATAATCAAAGATGTATTAATAAAATATGTTATCCAAAATTAGAATTAAATGATTATTGTCAATTTGACGATGATTGTATTAGTACTAAATGTGTACTTAATCCAAATGAACAACATGGTATTTGTGTAAATAGTATATGCACTTCTAATTTTGATTGTAAATATAATGAACGTTGTAATTTAGGACGGTGTATACCAAAATTAGAAAACGATAATATTTGTATAGCATCTAATGATTGTAAATCTAACAGATGTTTTATTGCTCAAGGAGCAAGAAGAGGTATATGTGTAAATAAAATACCAGAAAACTGTGAAAAAACAAATAACTGTGATTGTAAATTAAATAGTGAATGTGAATCTGGATTATGTTATAATAATAAGTGTTGTATGCCTGGAACATTAGGATGTATGTGTTTAGTAGCTGGTAAATGTATTAAAAGTGGACAAAATCAACTGAAATGTAAAAAAAATGAAATAACAAAAATATTTGAATGTGTACCATAAAGTTTTAAAATTAAGGATGTTTTAATTTTAAAACTTTATGCTAGCTCGAGTGCCAATAGTTTAAGATATATATATTTATTTATATATGTCTTAAATTATGTACTACATAGTACCATAAAATGATATAATTAATTTATTTAAATAAATTAACATAGTATGCCCATAAACCTATTCCAACAAATGCTTTAGCAATAACATCTAATATATTATAAACGATATTTTTAACTTTTGGTTCTGCCATATAATTAATACCATAAATAGACCATGTAACTAAAAATATCATATAAATTACTACATTTTGTACTGCTTTTTTTCCTTTTATAAAATGATAATATATATAATAAAATAATAATGCAAAAAATGCAAAACCCCCAATTAATGCATAATGTTTATTAATTTTACCAAGTTCACCTAAATATCCAAATAATAACATCCCATAATTAAGTAATATCATTATAAGAAAATGTTTAAATTTTAATGATATATTTAAATTATATGTAAATACTAAACCTAAACCTAATAACATAAGAGGTGTTGTACATACCCAATCTGAATATCTAAGAACAGTTATTTTATCAAAATCTATTTCACCACTAGTATTTATCATATCCAAAAATTTACCATAAAAAAATCCTGCTATAATTGATATACATGTTTCTATATTCATAATATGTCTAATTTTTACATCCTTTGTTCTTATAGCTTCTATAAAAGTAATTGTACCAGTTGTTAATAAAAGAGAATGAGAAAAATTAAAACTAGTTTTTATTTGATTTAAATCTAAATTTTTTAAACTCATATATATATATATATATGAATATAAATTTAAAATCATATTTATTTATTTATCTAGGAACAATATTTTATGTACTTGCTGCATATTATCATTTAACATTAAAAGAGTGGAGTTTTAAAAGAGCATTTTCATTAGCAATACCTTTAGTACTAGTGGAATATTTTTTTAGTCTTAGAGGTAATAAATATTTACATGATATATTAAATAAAAATCCAATAGAAATATTATTAGTAACTATGTGCTTTTATTTTATTAATACATGGTTACTAAATTATTTTGTTATAAAAAATAAAGTTACTATATGGAAAGAAGTAATAAGTTTTATATTAATTATTGGTGCATTTGCATTATCAACTAATATTAGAGTTGATCCACATACACCCAATAAAATAATAGTTAGTAGCATAGCTACTTAGAATTTTAATAATTTAATAATTTAATAAATCACCAGTTAACTAGTTAGATAATTTACAATATTATTATCAAATTTTAAATTATATAAATGATTTTTTAATTTTTCTTTGTTATCTTTACTAAATATAATTAATTTATGTTTAAATTCATATAATATTGGTTTTGTTATATTAATTAATAATTTTACAAAAGAATTAGAATTAATTATTATTATTTGATGTAATTTACCATATGACTTTATTAAATTTGCTAATCTCTTTGTTGTTTTTATTTCTAAATAATGTTTCATTTCAAATCCATCAAAATCAACAATCCAAATCCACATATCTGGATTTATATAATTTAAATAATTTGTATAATGATTTATAATACCATCTGAATCATTGTATTTTGTAGATGTAGATATTTTTGTATAAAATATATGTATATTATTTTGTAAATCTTCAGACTTTATGCTACTTAATATAGTAAATGAATGAGACCCTGGATTTTCATAACACGTTTTACATATGTATTCCATAATATATTATAAATAATTTATTTATAATATAAGTAACACACATCAATTAGACATTAATTGGCATACGCGACACCGGACATACCACTCATACATCTTAATACATTATAGACACAAACACATATTAATAATTGTGAATTGTCTATTATATTTGGAATTTGCATAAGAAATGAATTTTTTGATCTAAGATTATCTGCAAATGTTAATGATAATACTGCTGTATCTATTCTTGATAAATTACATGTACCAGATGGTTGATGTTGTTCTGGTAATAATGCAAATGAATAAGAATAAATACCAGAAGGTGGTGTTCTTGAATGATGTTGATATGGTTGTACATAATTAAAATAATCACCAGATTGTGATTCAAAACGATCATGACCATTTAATATTATTTTTGCAGTACTTATTATATTTCCATTTCCTGCAAGATCTAAACCATAATTAAATGGTTGTTGTATTAATACATTTGCATTAAATACTTGATTATATGTTGTTGGTATTATAAATTGATCTACAGGAATTGATATATCTTCTATTTTTAATATATGATTAATATTCATTAATAACTTATCAACATCCCATCCTCCATATGGTTTTGGTTTAATTTTAATTTGTGTATCAATATCTTCATCTATAAAAAATCCATATGTTACTTCTGTTATTGAACGACTTAAATATTTATTATCATATTCAAAATATTTATTATTAATATAAAAAGTATTATATGTATTAAATGAATGATTGCTACCTGTATTGTTTTTAACAATTAAACGCATACGTGGAAGATATAAACTATCGTCATTATCAATTAAAAATTCACGTGTAGTTCCAGCAGGAATATTTGGATCCTCCCCCATTAAATCGGTTAATTTATACCAACCATTATTTATAGTATATAAATTAGCTAATTCTTCGTCTGGTGTTAAATAAGATAACATTTTTTGACAAATATTCATTGCTGCATAATCAAGTGTTTCTTGTACATCACCTGTATACATACTTAAAAATACATTAGGTCTATTAAATAAACCACATCTAGTTGCCCATATAATTTCTTTACATGGATGATTAAAGTTTAGTAAAAATTTTTGTGATGTACCAATTATAGTTTCTATATCATTTGTTTGAACTTGTTCTATTAAATATTCATGACCAACCTGTGCCATTCTACGTCTTTCTTCTTGATCTAAATAAATATAATCAACTAATAATGATGAATTTGAAAGACTATAATCGCTAGTTGTTATAACACCATATTCATCTGTATTAATTAAATTTGATAATTTTTCTAATTCAATTGTAAATCTAACTTCATGATATTGTAAAGCAATCATTGGTAACGCTAATCCAACATTTCTATTAAACCAAAATTGTATTGGTACATAAATAGTATATGGTGAACGTGCAGAATGACCATTCAAGTATGAATATATATTTGTTAATTCGTGAACATTACCAATCATTTTATTATAACCATCGTCTTTTTCATTTGGACGTGTTAATTTTTGCCATATATCATATAATAAACCACAATGTCTATCTATTCTTGAACCACCAATACTGCATTCTATATTTTTAATTAAAGCATGTCCTACATTTGATACATATGCACAATTTATTGGTAATGCTGGTAAAGTAGTTTTTAAATACATTTTATTAACTAAATCACCATTTCTTAATATTTGTATATCGCATGTATTACCAAAATTTCCATTTTCAAAAGTAATATCAATACATTCTATTGAAAAATTAGTATGACGTCTATATACTACTTTAAAATAAGTTATTTGTGGACTTCCTGTTAAATAAACATCTTGTGCGCCATAAGCGACTAATTGCATTAAGCCACCACCCATATATAATTTAAAATATAAAAAAAATATTATTATAACGAAAAAAATTATATATATTATTTTATATATTTTTTCTTAAATTTTTAAGACTTTTTTTATTAGATTTTACTAATATGAATAATATTAAAAATATTATTATACCACCTATTAATTTTGCATTTTTAATAAAAAATATATATGTTCGAAGATTACCAACTTTTCCATTATTTTTCTCTATCCAGCTTTCATATGCTAATTTTTTTGTTAATACGTGATAACTTATATGATTATCATGTATAGTACTTGTATTTTCATTTGGATATGTAAAATAAGGATATTTATAGGTATATGTTGTTACTATAGAATAAATATAATTATCTGATGTATGTATTTTATTTGGTAATAAAACAAATTTATTATCTTTATATATCAAATCTAATAATTTTTTTGCTCCTTTTTTATTTATTAAGTATGAACCACAACATGAATAATGACCTTTATCATTTCTAGTATAATTTTCTGTTAATTTCATAAATGTTACGTAATTTAATTGTATAATATCCCAATCTTCTGGAGCTTCTTTTATAATTTCTGATATTTTTTTATCCCATAAATGTACATATTCTAAACTTAAATCATCTTCTAAAATTAATGCAATTTCTTTTTCTGATTGTGCAAATCTTTGAATTGTTTTTAAATGTGATAATAAACATGAATATTCTATTCTTGTTCTATTAAGAGTTTCATAACTATAATTTGAAAATAATTCATCATCACTTATATTTTTACCATCAATCGCTGATATACGTTCTGCTGGAATATTTATATCTTTTAATATTCTTATCATATTATTTCTTCTATCTTCCGATCTATCTAAATTAATCCAGTAAATTATATCTATAACATCTAAATACTTATTTACTTTAACATTTGTATTTATTTTATTTAATAAATTAAACATGTATATGTATATATATATTTAATATTATTTTATTTTTTTTAATGGCAAAAATATATAAATAAAAACAAATATTTATATTATAATAATAAATGACTAAAAACAAAAGACCTAATGATGATCCCGATTTAAATAATCCAAATAAAAAACCATTTATAATCCATTTTATAAATTTTAATAATGCACCAAACAATAAAGATAAAGATGATGAAAATAATGACAATGATTGTAATTCATGTGGAAATGATAATGATAACAATAACGATAACGATGATTATGATGATTATGATAATAAGATAAATGATATTATTCCATCTATATGTTGTAATCCAAGATGTGATCATAAACCATATACTGATTATGAATATGCTATGGGTATTGATAAATCAGAATTAAATATTCCGCATAAAGATATTGAAAATATTGATGATCTTATAAATCTTGGATATTTATATCATTGTAAAAAAAGAGTTACTTATAAAGATATTGATCTTTTAAAATTATTTAATTTAGTTGAACCTCTTTTAGAATTAAAAAAATTAGTAGGTATGCATTCTGTAAAAGAAAGTATGGTTGATCAAATATTATTTTTTCTACAAAAATTAAATAAAAAAGAAAAATGTAATGAATGTTTAAACTGTGATTATAATATTAAATGCAATAATGTTAAAGATGAAAACGATGATATGTTACATACTGTTATTACTGGCCCACCTGGTGTTGGTAAAACAGAACTAGGAAAAATATTAGGTAAAGTTTATAAAGCAATGGGTATATTATCAAAAGGTCATGTTAATATAGCACGCCGATCTGATTTAATTGCGAAATATTTAGGTCAAACAGCTCCTAAAACACAAGCATTTATTGATAAATGTAAAGGAGGAGTTATGTTTATCGATGAAGCATATTCTTTAGGTAATCCAGAAGGTCGTGATTCATTTTCTAAAGAATGTATTGATACTATTAATCAAAATCTAACAGAAAGACGTGATTTTCTTTGTATTATTGCTGGTTATGAAGATTCACTCGAAAGTAGTTTTTTCTCATACAATGAAGGATTAAAAAGACGTTTCTCTTTTAGATACAACATAGAAAAATATACTGGTGATGAATTATATGAAATATTTTTAATGAAAATTAAAAAAGAAGATTGGCAATATATGGATGATTCTGATAAATTAAAAAAATTTTTTATTAAAAATTTAACTTCTTTTCCTAGATTTGGTGGTGATATAGAAACTCTATTTTTAAAGACTAAAATTATGCATTCTCGTCGTATTATGTTTAAAAATCCAAATTTACGTAAAAAAATAACATTTGATGATGTACAAAAAGGTTTTGATAAGTTTAATGCTCATAGAAAAACTAAAAATGATGATAATAGTGTACCTGAAAATTTATGGCACATGTACAGCTAGATTAAATTAATTAACTTAATTATATATTTAAGTATATATTAAGTATTTCAAATATAAAAAATGAATAAATTTGCACAAATTATTTTTAGTCCTCAAAATATTAATTTATACAAAAATAAAAAAATATTAAATAAAAATATTATTTTACAAGGATATGATTGTAATATTAATACAAATTTTATAAATACCAATAATTTATTTATTCATAATTGTGATAAATATTTTTTAACAAATAATATTACTTGTCTTCTTGGAGCAAAAAATATATATTTTAATACTATTTATCCAGATTATAGTATATTTCATGAAATACAACGTAAAGTTAATTACGATAATAGATCATGTGTATATATTAATGAACATCATTATGATAAATATATAAATTATATTGAAACTTATTCTAAATATATTTCAGGATCATCATATGATAATACTTTACAAATTAGACCACTATTTTTAGAAAAATATAATATTCTTATTAAAAATATATCTTTAGAAAATATTAAATTAGTTTAACAATATCTTTATTTATAATTATTATATTTATAAATAATGCATTTTACTATATTAGATCCAAATGTATCTACAACTATGAATGGATTTTTAATAGTTGCTAATATTATTAATTTAATTTACAATATACCGCAAATAATAACAACTTATAAAAGAAAATCAACTAGAGATTTTAGTGGTGTATTTTTACTTATGCGTTTTGTTGGTAATAATATTTGGATAGCTTATGCTATTGAAGTTGATAGTTTACTTATGTTAATTAATAATATAGTTACTGTAGTATCATCAGCTTTTGTTGGATATTATAAGGTTATTGAACTATATAATGATTATAAAAAGAAAAAATATAAACCTCTATCAATAAATGATGAAATTATAGAAGGACCAATACAAGTAATATCAGTTCAACATAATACTATTTTAAATAATGAATATAGTAAAAAAGATGAGAGTACTAGTACATATTTAGTTGAAGATTATATGGTTAATATTGATTTAGAAGATGATAAAGATAAAGATAATTTACTTTAATTTATATATTATTTATAAAAAATATATAATATATATATATGAGTTTCGGAAGAAATATGTGTAAATGTTCTGGAGGATGTGTTAAAAACGCTTTATGTGATTATACTCCAGAAAAGAATCCATATGAATCATCATCAGGTATTGATTTAAATCCATTTGAACGTTTTGAAGGTTTTACTCCAGATTTAGATACTGATCCTACAAAAATATATTACAAAAGTAGTGTAGTAGAAAATTCAGTAAATTCTAATTGTCAAGAAAAACCAACAAATAATGATTCTAATTTATATAAACAATTAAATTTATATAAACGTGTTGCAGTACCTGTTGCAGTACCTGTTGCAGTACCTGTTGATATACAAACACAAGTACCACAATTACCACAAATATCACTTAATAAAATCGAAGAATTATCATCTCTTAATTCATCAAGAAGGAATAATGATAATATTTGTTCATCAAATATTAATACTAAACATATTATTGCTATAGTTGTAGTTATTTTAATTATATTTATTTTTCTTAATAGAAAAAATAAAAAATATATTGCGTAAAAATTAATTATTATTATTATTATTTTTTATTTTTATATAAACATGTTATATAATGAGTTCAGTTAATTTCTTACATAGTTCAATTAACAAACATGTTGAAGGTGATAAAAGAGAAACGAGTGAAGAGTTTATTATTCATGGTTCAAAAGGATTTACTGCAAAATACTACCATAAAGATAGCAAACAAGAAGTTAGAATAGTTGTTATTCAAAAAGATAATAAATATATTGTTAAAACTAAAATTGGTGATAAAGCTGATGAAAAAACTCTTGATTCAAAAGCTGAAGTTATCAAAGAATTAGGTAAACACAAAGAAGCTAAATTTATTGTCGATTATCTTTCAAAAGCTAAGAGTCTTTCAAGAGGCGGTTCACGCAAAGGATCTAAAAAACAAAAAGGTGGTTCTAAAAAAGGATCAAAAAAGACCTCTAAAAAAGCTCTAAAAAGGGAGCTAAAAGATATTAAATTATTTTATAAATTATAATATTTAATATATTATAATTTTAAACTAATATTAAAGTAAATTAATAATTAATTAATTTATTGTTTTTTCTTGTTTTTCATTGCTTTGTAGATGAGAATTACAGCAGCAAGACCGACAAGGATGTAGACAATCTTGTTGATATTGTCATTGTTTTTGTTACCCATTGAGGTGAGTTTATCAACTAAGTTGATGTTGAATAAACCAATAAGACCCCAGTTAAGACCACCGATAATTAATAACCATTTGGCTAATGTTTCAAATTTCATTATTATATATTATATGAACTATATTTTTTTTTTATTTTTAATTTAATCTATATTAATTTAAAAAAATAATTCTATATTAAAAATTTTATTTTCTCTTATAGTATTATAAATGTCAAGCTATTTACGTGGTCTGATATGGGGAGCAGATGATGATTTCGAGTTCTTATACACAGAAAAAAATTCGGATGTATCAAAAACATTAAATACATCTTATATTAGTCAACAATTTATCGATAATAATAAAGATAATATTTTATCAATTGAATTAAATAATGTTCAAGTTAATAATATTAATGATAAATTATGTTCACTAAATTTTGAACAAATTACATTAAATAAGTGCAAAATTAATTCTATTAATAACTTAAATAATAATAAAAGTTTACAAAAAGTTGTTATTATAGATTCTGATATTAAAGATATATCTACATTACAAGTAGATAGTTTAACTGTTATATCATCAAATATATCTCTAGAAGATATAGTTAAATTACAAAATCTTAAAGATCTTACATATAAATCAAATCTAAAAGAAAATAATGAATTAATATGTTTAGAAAATTTAACTAATTTAGTATCATTAAATTTAAGTGATAATAAAATAACAAGCATATCAAATATGGGTGTATTACCAAATTTAATATCTTTAAGTATTACTAATAATCTTATTAGTTCTATTGATGTTCTTAAAAATTATAAAAAATTAAAATTTATTAATCTCAATCATAATAATATCACTAATATAAAATCATTAATAAATAATATAAATATTAAACAATTATTTTTATCTAACAATTTAATTGTTGATATAGATTGTATAAATTATTTTGAAAATCTTGAAATATTACATATAAATAATAATCCTATTAAAACTATACCAAATCTATTACAACTAAAAAATTTAGATTATAGTAATCTTCATGTTAACTGGAAAAATATTACTGAATTAAAAGGTATGAAAGGATACTTATTAATTAAAAATATTATATCATCTATGATGACAAATTAAATTTATACAAATAAAATTATATTATTATTTAATATATATATGAATAATAATATAAATAATATTAATAATAATATAGATATAAATAATGAATATAGTCCACAAAATATATATAATGATGCTGTTTTATATAAAAAGGCTAATCAAAATATATTTTATGGATTAAAAAAAAATAAAATACCATCAAAAAATGAATTGAGATTTAGAATAATTAAAATAATAGATATAGCATATATTTTTATTTTTTATTCTGCTGCTGGTTTTATTCTAAGTGTTTTTCTTGATAGAGTATTTCCAAAATTTAATAAAAAAAAATACGAAAAAAAAAGTTCTATTGCTATATTAGCTGAAATTTGTTTAATATTTGCAACGATTGGTGTTATTGTATACATAGTTAAAAATCTTTTTGAATTAGTTCCATTTCCATTTGAAAAAGTTGATGGTTATGTTCATAGAAAAGTTAAAGAACTGAATGCTGCTATCCCATTAGCATATTTAATATTCTTTTATCAATTTGGTTTACAAAGAAAATTATTACATATTGCTACTAGATTTATGAAACATTCACCTGTTATGAAAAATCCATTTATACATACTGTTGATAAAAATCAGATATAAAGATATGTAAATATATTTATAATAAATGTCTAGTTACTCTAATTATTTCAATTACTTTAGTTATACTGCAGTATTTCTATATGGGTTTATTTCAGGATACACCCTTAATTATATAATTAATTTATATTCTCGTTATAAATTACAAAAAGATGCTAAAAAAATTATTGCACGAGAAATGTATGATATGTATACAAATAAATTATTCGATACACTTTATTCTGAATTAGATGATACTAATATATCTGTAGATGATATTAATAGTCTATTAATTTTTTCAGGTAATTTATTAGAAATAACAAATGAATATAATAAATCATTTAAAATAGTTATGAAAAATGGTATACCAACGGTTAAAATTCTAAAAGATAGTTATCTAAATAATGAACAATTTGTTAAAGTTCTAAAATTTCTTAAAAAGAATGAATTTGAGGTTAGACTCTTAAAATCATCTAACCATAAAGAAATTAGTTAATTTCTTTGAGATTAGACTCTTAAAATCAACTAATCTTCATGAAATTAAAGAATAATAATTTATATAATTTCTTAAATAAATAAAATAATAACCTTTATATAATAAAATTTATTTTTATTATATATAAATGAATAATAATTATTCACCACCAGATTTAAAAAGTGTTGATACAAATTTTGGCAAAATTATCAATAATTATAAATCTATTTATGTCAATTTAAAAAATATTTTCGAAGATATAAAAATTTTAGAAGGTGTTCATCATGTTTATATAAATTCTATAGACATGACATCTTTAAACTACTCAATTTATGTTGACGATATTAAACATCAAATAAATATTACTAAATCGGAATATGATTATATAAATAATATTTATAATCTCAATATAGAAAAATTATATAGAGATATTTTTAAATTATATAATAGAGTTACCAAAATTATTTTAACTATCTTTAAAGAAAATAAAGATACTGTTGTTAAAATTTGGAATTCTAGTGAAAAAATAACATCTGAATCGGCAGAATTTAAAAAATTAAAAAGATGTATCAGAAGTTTAGCTGAAAATGCTAGATCCTCTACTCCTATTTTAGGTGATAACAAAATTTTTGATGAAATAAAAAAACAATATTATATGGACATTATTATCTATAATGACATGTCAAATACACATTCTTATAATATTAATGATGTAGAAAATATATTTAAAAATTTAATGAAAAGATTAGAAGAACTAAATTTATCAAAAGAATTAATTATTATGAATTTAGTTGATATTAAAAATAAAACTGATAAAGGTATTCTTGGTCAAACTTTTGTTATGGATTTAAATGGTAAAAGTGATAGAATTAATGTTGATTATTGTATTCTTGTTAAAATTTTAGAAAGCATTATTGCTATACATATTGCTTTATCTGATAAATATAAAAATATGGCTCAAACTATTGCTGATCAAGTAAACTATAATGAAGAAACTACTGAAATATTATCAGCTTCTATTTCTGATTCAAGTCGTAAAAGTATTGGTGAATTATTTCTATCAAAACTTGATAAAAAATATTTAGAAAGTGATGACTAACAAATATTAAGATTATCCACAATTAATTTATATATCTGCGTTTTTATATATAAATTATGGAAGAAAATGACAATACAAATAGTGTTAAATCGATTGAATCTCCTGAGCCTGTTCCAAATTTAGTCGACTGGAATGAAGACGATGATATTATTTTAAAAGAATGGGTTGATAAATCAGCTTGTTTTAAATGGTTACACGATAAATCATATAAAGTATATAAAAGCCAATATTTACGTTTGATGATACCTGTCATTATTATATCAACTCTTACCGGTGCTGCCAACTTTGCTCTTGAAAGAATTCCTTCTGTAGAATGGCAAGGATATGCTAGTGTTATAGTTGGTGGTTTTAATATCATTGCTGCAATTATATCTACAGTTGCTCAATTCTTAAAAACTGCAGAATTAAAAGAAGGTCATAATATTGCATGTAAGAGTTGGGATAAATTTAATCGAACTATTAAATTAGAATTACAAAAAAATCCTAAAGAGAGAACAAATAAACATGATTTATTTACTCATGCTATGAAAGAATATGACAGATTAGTTGAATTATCTCCAGATATCCCTACATCTGTTATTGATGAATTCAAAACTATCTATAGAAATACTATTGATCTTATTAAACCTGAAATTACTGGATATATTATATCTAGTAAAATATATGAACAAAAAATACCTGTTGCAGATATTAATATTAAATTATCACAAACTATTAATGCTGAAACTATAATTAAAAATGAATTTATTGATAAGTTTAAAACTAAATATGGTAGAATACCCACACAAGATGAAATTAATGATTATATTGAATTAAGTGAAATATCTATTGCATAAATAAAATATTTAAATCATACGTTTACGAATTTTTTTAACATATGTTCCTTCATCATCTTCTTTACTAAATGATTGTGATTTTGTTTGTTTTAGTTTTGTTTCTTCTTTTTGTTCTAGTTCTGGTTCTGGTTCTTCTTCTTGTTGAGAAGATTTTGATGATACTTTTGATGTTTTTAATGAATTAATAATTTTATCTTTATCAATATTAAAATTGCGAAGATTATTAACAAGTTCTTTATAAAAATCTTCATCAATAGTTTTATTATCTTTTAATTTTTGAAGTCTTTCTATATTTTCATAGAAATTTATAACTGCATTTAAAGTTCGATTAACATTATATATATCATTCAAATCAACTACACTATTTTGTGATGTTTTATTAGTTTGAGATTTATCTGAATTATATACATAACCTCCATCATTTGTATACATTGTTTTAGTATCTGTTTTATTTCTCATTTCAAATGCTTTTTGTTCAATCTCTTTTACTTGCTTTTTCTTAATATTAAATTGTGTAGCTACTTCTTCGTGAGAACTACCATTTTGTAGTAGATCATATATGTGACCATATAATTTACATTCAATCGCATATCGTGAACGTTTTATTTTTGACATATTAAATATTTCATCTA